>Ga0209130_1000057_pt1 | contig 210593 bp, 193 predicted proteins | sample AraplaMF_Cvi_mLB_FD_184264 | JGI IMG/M metagenome (GOLD analysis project Ga0209130, IMG submission 184264) | Arabidopsis root microbial communities from the University of North Carolina, USA - plate scrape MF_Cvi_mLB (SPAdes) (version 2) | ecosystem: Host-associated > Plants > Roots >... | reverse complement strand
TGTGTCCCTGGGCGTGAAGCAACTGGGCGACGATCCTTGGACCGGTCTGTCCCGTCGTTACCCACAAGGCACCCGCCTGTTCGGTAAAGTCACCAACCTGACCGACTACGGTGCGTTCGTTGAAGTGGAACAGGGCATCGAAGGCCTGGTTCACGTGTCCGAAATGGACTGGACCAACAAGAACGTGGCGCCAAACAAAGTTGTTCAACTGGGCGACGAAGTGGAAGTCATGGTTCTGGAAATCGACGAAGAGCGTCGTCGTATTTCGCTGGGCATGAAGCAGTGCAAGGCCAATCCTTGGGACGACTTCGGCATGAGCCACAAGAAGGGCGACAAGGTAAAAGGCGCGATCAAGTCGATCACCGACTTCGGCGTGTTCATCGGCCTGCCAGGCAACATCGATGGCCTGGTGCACCTGTCCGACCTGTCCTGGACCGAAGCTGGCGAAGAAGCCGTGCGCAAGTTCAAGAAGGGCGACGAGCTGGAAGCTGTTGTTCTGGCCATCGACGTGGAACGCGAGCGCGTGTCCCTGGGCGTGAAGCAGCTGGAAGGTGATCCTTTCAACAACTTCGCAGCCATGAACGACAAGGGCTCCCTGGTAACCGGTACCGTCAAGGCTGTTGAGCCTAAAGGCGCCGTGATCCAGCTGTCCGAAGAAGTTGAAGGCTACCTGCGCGCTTCCGAAATCTCCCGCGACCGCGTGGAAGATGCCGGCACTCACCTGAAAGTTGGTGATTCCGTGGAAGCCCTGGTCATCAACATCGACCGCAAAGCACGTTCGATCCAGCTGTCGATCAAAGCTAAAGACAATGCTGACACCGCTGAAGCGATGCAGAAGCTGTCCGCTGACTCCAGCGCTGCTTCCGGCACCACCAGCCTGGGCGCACTGCTGAAGGCCAAGTTCGACAACAAGAACTAATATCCGAGCGCTTAGATGACTAAGTCCGAATTGATCAACCGCCTGGCTGAGCGTTATTCTCAGCTGGTGGCCAAAGATGCGGAGTACGCCGTCAAGACCATTCTCGATGCAATGACCGGCGCCCTGGCGAGCGGTCAGCGCATCGAGATCCGCGGTTTTGGCAGCTTTGCCCTGAATTCGCGGCCGCCGCGCATTGGACGCAATCCGAAGTCCGGCGACAAAGTGATGGTCCCTGAAAAACGGGTGCCGCACTTCAAGCCTGGCAAACAGTTGCGCGAGCGGGTCGATGCAATGGTCGGGCAACCGATCATTGAGGACTGAGTCTCTGCAAGGAGAATGGAGGGGCGGGCTTTTGCCTGCCCCTTTTTTGTTGACTGAACCTAAAATCGGGGTCAGACCCCGTGGGTCTGACCCTGGTCTTAGGTTTAAAGGACCGACGATGAAATTTATTTCCACCGCCATTGGCGTTGTTGTATTTGTCCTGTTCTTTGGTTTTGCCGTAAAAAACACGCAGGAAGTTGACCTGCACCTCTTCCTCAACTACGAATTGCGCGGCCCCCTGGTGCTGATGCTGCTGGCTTTCTTCGTGGCCGGCGCGGTACTGGGCGTTCTGGCCCTGACTCCCACGGTGTTCCGCCACCGCCGCGAGTCGAACAAACAAAAGACCACCATCCAGTCGCTGCAAAGCTCGGCCCTGAAAACGGCCTCGCAACCGGCGCCGGACAGCGTCAACACGCAAATCTGAATAAGAAAAAATCATGGAATTTGAACTCTGGTGGCTGCTGGGCATTCCAGCCTTCTTCGGCCTCGGATGGATCGCTGCGCGCGTCGATATCCGCGCCGTCGTCTCCGAAGCGGGCAAGCTCTCGCGCGGCTATTACAAGGGCCTGAACCATCTGCTCAATGAGCAGCCGGACAAGGCCATCGATTCCTTCATCGACGTGGTGCGCCTCGACCCCGATGCGGCGGACATGCACTTCGCCCTCGGCACACTGTTCCGCCGCCGCGGCGAAACCGAGCGCGCCATCCGCGTGCACCAGAACCTGCTGTCGCGTCCCGACCTGCCGTCCGAGCTGCGCGCCCATGCCGAATATGAGCTGGGCCAGGATTACCTGAAGGCCGGCCTGCTGGACCGCGCCGAGGAAACCTACAAGCGCCTGCTGGACACGTCCTATGCCGTGCAAGGCCGCCGTGCGCTGCTGGAGATCTTCCAGCGCGAGAAGGAGTGGCAGCGCGCGATCGAAGCCGCCAATGCGCTGCAGGAAGCCGGCGCCGGCTCGCGCCAGAAGGAGATCGCGCAGTTCTACTGCGAACTGGCGCAGGACGCGCTGGTCCACCTGCACTACGAAGAAGCCGAAGCGCTGCTGGAGCAGGCCCTGCAGGCCGACCGCAGCTCCGTGCGCGCCGTGATCCTGTGCGGCGACGTGCAGCTGGGACGTGGCGACGTGGAAGCGGCGCTGCAGACCTGGCGCCGCGTCGAGCAGCAAAGCGTGCCGCACGTGGCGCTGGTCGCCACGCGCCTGATGGATGGCTACCGCAAGGTGGGCCGTCCGCAGGAAGGCCTGAGCCTGCTGAAGTCCTACCTGGAACAGGCCTCGTCGATCGACCTGCTGGAAGTGGTGTTCAAGGCCGTGATCGAGCTGGAAGGCGTGGACGCGGCCAAGCAGGTGGTGTCGGATGAACTACGCCGTACGCCGACCCTGCTGGGGCTTGATAAATTGCTGGAAGCGCGCATGATGGATGCGCCGGCCGGCGTGCTGTCCGAACTGTCGATGGTAAAGAACCTGGTGCACGGCTACACGCAGAAGCTGGCGCGCTACCAGTGCAGCCACTGCGGCTTCAAGGCGCGCCAGTTCTACTGGCATTGCCCGGGTTGCAGCCGCTGGGACTCCTATCCGCCGCGCCGTACCGAAGAACTCAACGTGATGAACTAAAACAAAATCAAATACAAGATCAAATCATGAGCAAACATCCGGCACCCTCCCTGGACCAGGTCCGTATCCTCGTTGTTGGCGACGTCATGCTCGACCGTTACTGGTTCGGCGACGTCAGCCGCATCTCGCCGGAAGCGCCGGTACCCATCGTGCGCATAGAAAAACGTGAAGCCCGCCTTGGCGGCGCAGCCAATGTGGCGCGCAATGCCGCCGCGCTGGGCGCCCACGCCGGCCTGCTGGGCATCGTCGGCGCCGACGAAGCGGGCGCCGAAGTGGAATCGCTGCTGCAGGGGGGCGGCATCCACTCCTACCTGAAGCGCGACGAAGCCATCTCCACCATCATCAAGCTGCGCGTGATCGGGCGCCAGCAGCAGATGGTGCGCATCGACTTCGAAGAGCCGCCGACCGATACCGTACTGCGCAACAAGCTGCAGCAGTACAAGACGCTGCTGCCGGACTATAACGTGATCATCCTGTCCGACTACAACAAGGGCAGCCTGGTGAACGTGGCGAACATGATTGCCACCGCACGCGCCGAAGGCAAGGTGGTGATGGTCGATCCGAAAGGGGACGACTTCACGCGCTATGCCGGCGCCACCGTGCTGACGCCGAACAAGTCGGAGCTGAAGCGTATTGTCGGCAGCTGGAACTCGGAAGAACAGCTGACCACCAAGGCGCAGAACATGCGCGAGGAACTGAAGCTGGATGCGCTGCTGCTGACGCGTTCGGAAGAGGGCATGACCCTGTACACGGCGGACGACCGCTTCCACATTCCGGCCGATGCGCGCGAGGTGTTCGATGTCTCCGGCGCGGGCGACACCGTGATCGCCACCATGGCCGCCATGCTCGGCGCCGGCGCCAGCTGGAAGGACGCCGTACAGACCGCCAACCGCGCCGGCGGCATCGTAGTCGGCAAGCTGGGCACCGCCACCGTCACCCGCGAAGAACTCTTCGCCACGTAAAATTGGGGGCAGGCGCTAAAACGGACGCCAAGACGGCGGGAGTGTGATGGTATAGCTGCGGTCTGCTCCGGCCTCGGGGAGCGGGTCCGGCCCGCGTACCCAGCCCAGCGCTTCGTACAGGTGCACCGCCGCCTGCATGGCGGCGCAGGTGTCCAGTTCGAGCCGCGTATAGCCGCGGCGCGCTGCTTCGGCCATGCCAGCAGAGAGCAGGACGCGTCCGGCGCCGCGTCCCTGCCGGCGGGCGTCAACATGGAAGCCGAACAGCTTCCCGCACGTTTCCGCCTTGCGCTGGATCGCCAGACAACCGGCCACTTCCCCCTCCAGCACGACCACCAGCTCGATCTCGTTCGGCGAGTCCGGCATGCCGAGCGCGCCAATGGCCGCATCCAGCGTCGCAAAATCCGCCTCCATGCCAAAGCCGGCCAGTGACTGCTGCACCAGGCTCCTGGCGGCACTGTTATCGGCGGCAACGGCGGTACGGATTTGCATGGCAACGACATCGGCTACAGGAAAACGACCATTTTAACCAGCTAGTGATCCGGCTGGCCACGCCGGCACAGCGCTCCTGATGCCACCGATGGTGATTTCCGTGGCCGATTACCGGCGCGCAGCCGTGCAGCATTTTGCTATATTGTCCACTCGTCAACTCTTTGCCGGATAACGCATGCGCCATTTCCTCTTTGCGGCCAGCCTGCTTGCCGCTGCAATACCAGCCCTCGCCGCGACCAGTTATGACAAGGACATCGCCGGCGGCCAGGACCACCCCATGCTGCGCCGCTACGAAGGCTCCTCCCTCTACATGTTCGGCGGCGACAACCTGGGACAGGCAAAGCTCGTCGCGCCCGAACAGGGCGGCAAGCTGATACTGCAAACGGTGGAGGGCAGGACCAGCAACCGCTTCTACTGGGGACCGAAGGGACGCAGCCCGCTCGAAATCTATCGCAACTTCCAGCAGGCGCTGAGTGCCGCCGGTTTCAAAACCATCTATGCCTGCGAAACCCGGCAATGCGAACAGCAGAAGGTGCAGAACCTGGTGCAGGAGCTGCCGCGCGAGGTGACGTGGAAGTCCTTCAACCCGATGGTGAGCAATATCTTCAACAGCGCCAACCAGCCGCAGTTCCACTACCTGAGCGCCAGCAAGCAGCTTGACGGCGGCGGCACGATGTACGTGCAGCTCGGCCTCGTGGGCGGCGGGGAGGAGGGACGGGTGCGCCAGTTCATCCAGATCGTCGAGCCGCAGAAGCTGGAAACCGGCAAGGTGATGGTGGACACCAAAGCCATCCAGGAAGGCCTGCAGCGCGATGGCAAGATCGCCCTCTACGGCGTCACCTTCGACACCAGCAAGGCCGTGATCCGCGAGCAGTCCTACGAACAGCTGGCGCAGATGGCGGCAGCCCTGAAAGCCAACGCCGCACTGAAGGTCTTCATCGTCGGCCACACCGACAACCAGGGCGAGTTCGAGGCGAACGTCTCGCTGTCGCAAAAGCGCGCGCAGGCCGTGGCCGAAGCGCTGGCCGGCAAATACGGCATCGCCGCCAGCCGCATGACGGCGCGCGGCGTCGCCAACCTGGCGCCGGTGGCCAGCAATGTCAGCGACGAGGGCCGGGCAAGGAACAGGCGCGTGGAACTGGTCGCACGCTGATTGATCTGTCTCAAACGCGGGCGGTGCGCGGTCAACGCCGCTCCGTTGCTTCCGTTGTGCCGATGCGAGGACGTCTCGCGTTCACACAATGGAGGACATCATGATGAGGAAACTGTTGCTGGCTCTCGCCACGCTGGTGGCGTGCATGGGCATGGCGTTCGCGCAGGTCGATGTCAACAAGGCCGACGCGGCGGCGCTCGATTCGGTGAAAGGCATCGGCCCGGCCAAGACCAAGGCCATTCTCGACGAGCGCGCCAAGGGCGAGTTCAAGGACTGGCGCGACCTGGAGCAGCGGGTGAAGGGCATCGGCGAGAAGAATGCCGTGAAGCTGTCGGAAGCCGGGCTGCTGGTGAACGGCAAGCCGCGTGACGGCGCTGCCGCACCGGCCAAGCCGGCCGCGAAGAAATAATTGCATAACGCGCACTATTGCATCGCAACGGGTGTATGATAGGCACGCTGCTGCCGCAGACCCTTGGAGGAATTCGTGATGAATTCTTTGTTGCGTATCAGTACGTGCGCGTCTTTGCTCGTACTGGTCAGTTGTGGTGGCGGTAGCGACGTGGCTACACTCGGCGCTCCGCGCCAGGCGGCCGGCGTCATCCAGTCCGCACCCCAGCCGGCCACCACTCTCCCCGGAAATCGAAGCCAGTACACGATCGCTGCATCAGGCAGCAACTTCGTGCTGACCGACATCGTCACTTCCACCAGTACCACCTATGGCATCAGCGACCGCCTGCGTTTTGCCGACGGCGGCGTAGCCTTCGACCTGAACGGCGCCGCCGGCAAGGCCTATCGGCTGTATCAGGCCGCCTTTAACCGCAAGCCCGATTTGCAGGGCCTGGGCTATTACATCAACGTGCTCGATAATCCCGAAGTCAGGCTCGATGCGGTGGCAGAAGGCTTCGTCGCAAGCGCCGAGTTCAGTTCCTTATACGGCAATGTCAGCAACGCCCAGTTCCTCACGGTGATGTACGCAAACGTGTTGAAACGCGCGCCGGACCCGGACGGCTTTGCATGGCACCTCGATAAGCTGGAAGGCACCAGCGGTGTGAAGATCACGCGCGGACAGGACCTCATGACGTTCTCGGAATCGCAGGAAAATTATGCGCTGGTGGCTCCTGCAATCGCGAATGGTATCGACTACATCCCCTGGGGCATGGAGCCTTTATCCACGCCGGTTGGCAACTTCGCGGCGAGCTACAGCGGCAGCTTCCGCGGCGCCGATGGCGGCGCCTTGAACGTAGTAGTCGATGCCAGCGGCAATGTGGCGATCGGCGCCCGCGCCAACAGCGCCGGGGCAGACCTGGCAGGCAGCGGCACGCTGCAGCCAGGCGGCGCGTTCACCGCCACGGCCAGCGGCGGCGGCCGTACCCTGCGTATGAGCGGCAGCATCAATCTGCAGCTCGGCTACGCCACCGGCACCTGGATCTTCGACGGCGGCGGCAGCGGCGTCTTCCTCGGCGCCAAAGTCGGCGCGCCGCCGCCGCCCCCGCCGCAAGTCACGTTCACGCGCGTGCAGGCCATCATCGCCCAGCGCTGCGCGCCATGCCACTCCGCGAACCCGACCCAGCCCGGTTTCGGCTCCGCGCCGCTGGGCATCATGTTCGACACCGGCGCCCAGATCCGCTCGCGCTCCGCGCAGATCAATGCCCTCGCGGTGCAGTCGCAGATCATGCCGTATGGGAACCTGACGAATATGACGCAGGCCGAGCGCAATGAGCTGGCGTCCTGGTTCGCGGCGGGGCAGCCATGATGGGATCGCGGGCGGCGCCGGCGTGGAAGGTCGGCTTTACGGCGATGGCCAGTCCCTGCCAGCTGATGCTGGAGGCGGACAGCCAGGCCGCAGCCGAGCGTCTCGCGCAACCCGCGATCGACGAGGTGCGCCGCATCGAGACGGCGTATTCGCGCTACCGTGCGGACAGCATCGTCTCGCAGATCAACGCCGCTGCCGGCAGCGGCGAGTGGATCGAGCTGGACCCGGAAACGGCCGGCCTGCTCGACTACGCCGCCAGCCTGCACGCCATCAGCGGCGGCCTGTTCGACATCACCTCCGGTGTATTGCGCCAGGCCTGGAACTTCGCCGTACCGCGCGTGCCCATGCGTGATGAACTGGAGCCCTTGCTGGCGCTGGTCGGCTGGCAGAAGGTGGAGCGCCAGCCCGGCGCGGTGCGTCTGCCGCTGGCTGGCATGCAGCTGGACTTCGGCGGCTTCGGCAAGGAATACGCGGCCGATCGTGCCGCCGGGTTGCTGCGCGCCCAGGGCGTGCAGCACGGCTACGTCAATCTTGGCGGCGACATGAGCGTGATCGGCGCCCAGAGCAGCGGCGAGCCATGGCGCATCGGCATCCAGCACCCGCGCGACGAGCGCCATACGATTGCGTCGCTGGGCGTGGCGCGCGGCGGACTGGCGACGTCCGGCGATTACGAGCGCTACTTTCTGCTGGACGGCCAGCGCTACTGCCACATCCTCGACCCGCGCAGCGGCATGCCGGCCGCCTGCTGGCGCACGGTCAGCGTGCTGGCGCCGCTGGCGGTAACGGCAGGCAGCGCCTGCACCATTGCCATGCTGCTGGGCGACGCGGCGCCGGAGTTCCTGCGCCAGTCCGGCTTTGCCTGGCTGGCGCAGGATGCGGACGGCCATCTTCACAGCGAAGGTCTTCCACGGTGAGCGTGTGCGTGCGATGATAGCGCGGTCATTTTCACCGGAGGAGACTATGTACCAACTGAAGCAGGCCGCCCTTGCCGCCGCTTTGATCGCCTGTGCCGGCACGGCTTCCGCAGCGGAGCCGGACGTCACCCGCCACCAGGCCGATATCGACAGGATCGTCAAAGAGATTTCGCCGCAGCGCATCGAAGCCACCATCCGCAAGCTGGTTGGATTCAGGACGCGCCATACCATGTCCGAAACGGAATCGGACACGGTCGGCATCGGCGCCGCGCGGCGCTGGATCAAATCGGAGATGGAGAGGTGCGGCGCTGGCAAGCTGCAGGTGGCCTTCGACAGCCATATCGCACCGGTATCGGCGCGCATCAGCCGTCCGACCGAGATCGTCAACGTGGTCGCCACGCTGCCCGGCGTGCAGGCCGAATCGCGCGAGCGCATGTACGTGGTCAGCGGCCACTACGACTCGCGCAATTCCGACGTGATGGATGCCAAGGGCGATGCGCCGGGCGCCAACGACGATGCGTCGGGTACGGCGGCCGTGATGGAAATGGCCTGCGTGATGAGCAAATACAAATTCGACGCGAGCATCGTCTTCATGACCGTGGCAGCGGAGGAGCAGGGCTTGCTGGGCGCTGCGCATTGGGCCGAGCAGGCGCGCCAGAAGAACCTGAACATCGCCGGCATGTTCACCAACGACATCATCGGCAGCTCGCGCTCGGATACCGGCAAGGTCGATGACAGGCAGGTGCGCCTGTTTGCCGAAGGCGTGCCGCCGGCCAAGGAAATGAGCGATGCGATCCGCACGCTGGTGACCACGGGCGGCGAGAACGATTCGATTTCGCGCCAGCTGGCACGCCATGTGAAAGAGCAGGGCGAGCGTTATGTGCCGGGCTTCAAGGTGTCGGTGATCCAGCGCCGCGACCGTTACCTGCGCGGCGGCGACCACATGCCGTTCCTGGAGCGCGGCTATGCGGCGCTGCGCTTTACCGAACCGGCCGAGGACTTCGCGCACCAGCACCAGAACCTGCGCACCGAGAACGGCAAGGTATATGGCGACCTGCCCGAGTACAACGACTATAACTACATCGCCCAGGTGGCACGCGTGAACGCCGCCTCGCTGGCGTCGCTGGCGAACGCGCCGGCCGCGCCGCAGCAGGTCAGGCTACGCACCGCGCAACTGGAGAACGACTCCACGCTGGTGTGGCAAGCCAACCGCGAACCGGACATCGCCGGCTACCGCGTCGTCTGGCGCGACACCACGGCCGCCGACTGGCAGGGCAGCCAGTTCGTCGGCAACGTCACCGAGGTGAAGATGCCCCTGTCCAAGGACAACGTCTTCTTCGGCGTTCAGGCCGTGGACAAGGACGGCAACCTCAGCCCCGCCAGCTACCCGGCTCCGCAGCGCTGATCGTTGAATGTGCTAGCCTTGGGGATGAACAGAAGGAGCGTATATGGCAGAACGTGACTTTCAGGCCTTCCCCAGGTTTTCGCTGGCATTGAAGCGCGGCGCACTTGCCGCACCGGTTCTGCTGTTCTCCGGCTTTGCCGTGCTGCTGGTGCTGCGTGGCCTGCTGCCCATGCAGTACTGGGGCGGGAATGCCGGCACCGGCACGGTGACGCTTGCCAATGCCCCCGCCAGATATCTTCTGGCGGTGATTCTGCTGCCTTTTTACGAGACCATTGTTGGGCAGTTCCTGCCGCTGGAGATCCTGCGCAAACTCAAGGCGCCTGTGGTGCTGTCCTGCGTAGTTTCCGGACTGCTGTTCGGCCTGGGGCACTATGCCAATGGCGGCGTGGCGCATGGCGTGAGCGGGACGGTGATCGGCATCCTGCTTGCCGTCGTGTATACCCGCTCCCGGCAGGACGGTGTCATCTGTGCGTTCACCACGAGCTTCGTGGCGCACGCACTGAATAACTTCGCCCTCCTGTACGTGGCGTATAACGTTCCTGCGCTTGCCAATCTCTGAGTGGCGCTCAGGCGGTGCGCGGCAGGTTGGCGAGGAAGGAGTGGATCTGCGAGACCACGGCCGCGCCTTCGCCGACGCCCGCCGCCACGCGCTTGGTGGACCCTGCGCGTACGTCGCCAATCGCAAACACGCCCGGCACACTGGTTTCCAGCGCCGCGCGTACCGGCATATCTTTCGGATACACGCCGTTCTCGAAGTTGGCGCGGCACTGGGCCTTGGCCACGTCGAAGCCGGTGCGGATGAAGCCCTGCTGGTCCACGTCCACGCCGCAATCCTCCAGCCAGCCGGTGTTCGGGTCAGCGCCGATGAACAGGAACACGCGGCAGACGTCGCAATTCTCTTCCACGCCGGTCTGGTTGTTGCGGAACAGGACCTGCTTCAGGCCTTCCTCATCGCCTTCCAGCGCCACCACTTCGGTGTGCGTGTGCAGTTCGATGTTCCTGGTGGAGCGGATACGCTCGATCAGGTAGGTGGACATGGTGGCTTTCAGTCCCTCGCCGCGAATCACCATATGCACTTTCCTGGCGAAGCCGGACAGGAATACCGCCGCCTGGCCCGCGGAATTGCCGCCGCCGACCAGCACCACTTCTTCCGACGCGCACAGGCGCGCTTCGATCGGCGAGGCCCAGTAGTAAATGCCCTTGCCCTCGAACTGCTTGATGTTCGCCAGCGGCGGACGGCGATAGCGCGCACCGCAGGACAGCACCACCGTGCGCCCCTTTACGCGCTTGCCCTCGGCCATCTCGACCTGCAGCGGATAGGTATCGCAGATCAGGCGCGCCGCCGGTGCGGGAATGCAGATCTCCACGCCGAACTTTTCGGCCTGCACGTAGGCGCGGCCGGCCAGGGCGCCGCCCGAAATGCCGGTCGGGAAACCCAGGTAGTTTTCGATACGCGCACTGGCCGCAGCCTGGCCGCCGTATGCGCGCTGTTCGAGCGCCAGTACCGACAGGCCTTCCGAGCCCGCGTACACCGAAGTCGCCAGGCCCGCCGGACCGGCGCCGACCACGATCACGTCCCACACTTTTTCCGAATCGAGTTCCGGCAGCATACCGAGGCAGCGGCCGATTTCCGCGTCGCTCGGGTTCTTCTTTACCGCGCCGTCCGGGCACACCACCAGCGGCCAGTCGTCCGCCGTAGGCTGGTAGTAGTCGGCCAGTGCGCGCGCCTGTTCATCGACAGCAGGGTCCAGCACGCGGTGCGGGTGGGCATTGCTGTTCAGGAAGGCGCGCAGGTGGAACAGGGCGCCGTTGCCGGGAGGGGATACCAGCAGCAGTCCGCCGCCTTCCGATTCCAGCAGGCCCACGCGGCGCAGGATCAGTGCGCGCACGATGCGCTCGCCCAGTTCCGCTTCCGCGATCACCAGCGCACGCAGGTTCTCCGGCGCGATCACCAGCGCTTCCACTTCCGTCTTGGCGAAGGCATTCACCAGCGAAGGACGGCCGGACAGCTGCGACACTTCCGCCGTGAATTCGCCGGGACCGTGCTCGGTCATATGCGAGGAATTGCCCAGGCCATCGTAGCGGCTGATATTGATCATGCCTTTCAGCGTCACGATCATGCCGAAGCAGGTGTGGCCCGCTTCCAGGATGCGCACGCCGCGCGCATAAGTGCGCACGGTGCCGAAGCGCTGCAGGCGTTTCAGTTCCTGCTCATTCAGCACGGGATTCAGCTGGTGCATGCGGGTTGCCAGGCTGCTTGGCATGGCCGACAGCTGCTCGTCTTTATTGGCTTCGGGTTCGAATTCGGTGGCGCTCATGGTGCAGATCTCCTTAGATTCCGCAAGTTTAAACTAATTAACAATTCGCGCTAGAATTTACATATGCATATTCAGCCTCTGCAACCGTCCGCCACGGACGCCTTCTTCGCCTATCTGAACGACCACCTGCTCGACAACGGCAGCCAGGGCACGCCGCTGTTCCAGCCGATGCCGCGCGGGCAGGGCTTCCCGCCGGAGAAAGCCGCCGTGTTCCGCAATGGCGCGCAGGCGCCGCTGCATCGTCCCGGCTGGCGCCGCGTGTGGATTGCACAGGACGAGCGCGGCATCATGGGCCATATCGACCTGCGTTCCCGTCCCGAAGCGGCTGCCTGCCACCGTGCCCTGCTAGGCATGGGTGTACACCGCGATGCAAGGCGCAGCGGCATCGGCCTGCAGCTGCTGGATACCGCCATCGCCTGGGCGCGGCGGCAGGGACTGGCCTGGATCGACCTCGAGGTATTGAGCGCGAATGCGCCCGCCATCGCCCTGTACCGCAAGCGTGGCTTCACCCTGACCGGCGAAATTCCGGACATGTTCCGCATCGATGGCGGCAGTTATGCCTACTCCTATATGAGTTTTTCGCTCTAAGCACTGAGCCGCTTCCCGGTTTAAAATGGGCCTTTTGGTCCACGCTTCTGGAATACGATGGCATACAAGACAATCGCCGATACGATCGGTAATACGCCGCTGGTGCAGCTGATGCGCATCCCCGGCGCCGACGCGGCAGCGCGCGGCAACATCATCCTCGGCAAGCTCGAAGGCAACAATCCGGCCGGCTCGGTCAAGGACCGCGCCGCCATGTCCATGCTGCGCCGTGCCGCCGAACGCGGCGACATCAAGCCGGGCGACACCCTGATCGAAGCGACCAGCGGCAATACCGGCATCGCGCTGGCGATGGCGGCGTCCATCAACGGCTACAAGATGGTGCTGCTGATGCCGGAAAACCTGAGCGAAGAACGGCGCCAGGCGATGGCAGCCTATGGCGCGCAAATCATCCTCACCCCTAAAACGGGCGGCATGGAATATGCGCGCGACATGGCCGAGCAGATGCAGAAGGACGGCAAGGGCATCATCCTCGACCAGTTCGCGAACGGCGACAACCCGCGCGCCCACTATGAGGGCACCGGTCCCGAGATCTGGCGCGACACCGACGGCCGCATCACCCACTTCGTGAGCGCGATGGGCACCACCGGCACGATCATGGGCGTATCCCAGTTCCTCAAGGAGAAGAACGAGAGCGTGCGCATCATCGGCGCCCAGCCGGAAGAGGGCTCCTCCATCCCGGGCATCCGCAAATGGCCGGAAGCCTATATGCCGAAGATTTTCGACAAGGCGCGGGTGGACCAGGTGGAAAGCGTGTCGCAGGCAGCCGCGGAGCGCATGGCGCGCCGGCTGGCAGCGGAGGAAGGCATCTTCTGCGGGATTTCGGCAGCAGGCGCCTGTGAGATCGCCTTGCGTATTTCGCAGACCGTGGAAAACGCGACGATCGTGTTTATCGTCTGCGACCGCGGGGACCGCTATCTCTCGACCGGGGTGTTCCCGGCCTGAGAAACGTCATTCCCTCTCCCCTCGGGAGGGGAGGGAATCTGAACTCCGGAGAGGCTGATCAGCCTTTCGACGGGGTTTCGCCTTCTTTAGGCTTGAACTGCTTGTCGCTGATGCGGAACTTGTTGCGGCGGTCGCCCATCAAGTAACGCAGGTCGCGGATGCTCAGGTCGCTAACCTCGTGCATGCGAATCAGCAGGGAAGCGCCAACCGGCAGGCGGTGGTGGCGGATTTTGCTGATCACTGGCGGGGCTACTTCCAGGGCGCGCGACAGCGCTGCATCGTTTTTCAGACGCAGGTTTTCGATCAGGGTGTCGAGCAAGCGATTTGGGTTGTACTGCAGCAGATCATCGCCTTCCGATTCGCTGTTCATATCAATGCCGACTTGGTTAGTCATGTCGTCTGTTCCTTCTGTAAAGTTGTCCTGCAAAGTGAAACACTCGGAGCTCAATCTTGCTGCGTAAATGTTCTTCCTTCACTAAGGAACGAAATCACACACTGACGGATTCCGGGGATACAAGTTTCATAATATATACACAATTGTACAACAGTAGGCTTGGCAATACTTAATAGCAACAAAAAATATAAAAATGCTCTCGCTCGCCGTTGTCGTGTTGCAACATTGTGAGAGAATTCTACTCCATTTTTTGTGCTAGGGTAATGCTAAACCGTGTCTAACGTGCAAGCTTAAGTATACCTTCAGGTTACAAAAGTTGCCGCACAATACAGACGCGTATATCTGCACAATATATGCTGATTAGCAACTTTTTCAAGCTGCTTTTACGCTTCCTTACAAACTCTTTCCAAGCGACAGGCGTACGGCCCGGCCCAGTTCGACCACCGACATCGCATAGAAATAGCTGCGGTTGTATTGCGTAATTGCGTAGAAATTATTGCTACCCACCCAATACTCCGTTGGCTCAGAGCCGTTCTGCAAATCCACCAGGCCATATAACATGCTCGGTGGTAAGGAGGAGGTGGTGCTGACCCCGGCTGCAATCAAGTCCTCGGCGCGGAATTTTGCTTCAAGTCCCTGATTGATATAGGGTTCCCAGGCGCGGGAAGGGGAAACGGTGGCCTGGTAGACGAGTGGGCCCGGCTCTTCGCGCCGCCAGCCATGGCCGGCGAGGAAGGAGGCCACGCTGCCGATGGCGTCGGCAGCGGAACTGCGTAAATCGATCTTGCCGTCGCCGTCGAAATCGACGGCGAACTTGGCGATATTGCCCGGCATAAACTGCACCATGCCGACGGCGCCGGCAAACGAGCCGGTCATGCTGAGCGGGTCGAGGCCGGCCTGGCGCGAATACAGCAGCGTCTGTTCCAGCTCGCTGCGGAAGAAGGCCATGCGCGCCTCGCGGTTCGGCGCCAGCGGGTAGGCAAAGGCCAGCGTGGCCAGCACGTCGGCCACGCGGAACTTGCCCATGTCGCGGCCGTACAGGGTTTCCACGCCGATGATACCAACAATCACTTCGGCCGGAACCCCGTACAGGGCTTCGGCGCGTTCCAGCGCTTCGCGGTTCTGGGTCCAGAACGTCACGCCGGCGTTGATGCGGATCGGTTCGATGAAGCGGCTGCTATAGGCTTGCCAGTTTTTCGGTTTGCCGGGCGGCGCCGGTTTCACCAGCTGCACCGCTGAATCGATGTAGCGCATCTGCAGGAACAGGCTTTCCAGCTCGCTGCGCTGGAAGCCGTTCTTCTGCACCATCTCGTCGAAGAACTGCTGCACTTCCTTCCACTGGCCGAAGTTGACGAACTCGCCGCTGTAAACGATGGCGGGCTTTTTGGCGGCCGGGGCTTTCTTCGCTTTCTTGCTCTGGCTGGCCTTGGCAGGCTTGCGTTCAGCCGGCGCCGCGGCGGTAGGGAAGGCGAAGGAGGCGCCGAGAACGGCGGCCAGCAGCAGGGCGCCAAGCTGGCGGGGACGGCAGTGCGATTTCAGTTTCATTGCGATTGCTTCAACAAGGTCGCCAGCCGCTTGACTGACTGTGTTCTTTCATCGGCCTGCGGCGCGCCGTACTTGAGCGCACCGTAGAGTTCCAGGAATCCCGTCATGGCAGCCTTCTTTTCCCCCGGCAGGTCCAGCGCCAGTACACGCTGCCGCAGCGTCAGCGGACCGTCATCCGGCGCCCGCACCAGGCCGCGCCGCGCCAGCGCCTCGCAGAAACTGCGGAAAGCGGCTTCGACCGGGTCCCCCAGGCGCACCTGCTGGCGCCAGCGTACCAGGCCGATCAGGGCGGCAATCAGGGCCAGTCCGGCCAGCGTGCGCCAGGTGGCGAAGGCGTCAGCTAGTTCCTTGAGGAAATTTTGCTGCCTATCGGGATTGTAATCGAGTACCCATTGATTCCAAGCATTATTCATCGCATTGACGTTAAATCGCATCTGCGACAGCCACGAATCCTTGTCGTTCTGTAAAGCCGCCAAGGCCGGCAAACCGAAGGGCGCCGATTGCGGCAGGGCGCGCGACAGGTTTTGCCGCACCCGTTCCGGCGCCACGGCGGCGGTCGGGTCGATGCGCACCCAGCCGCGCTCGTCGAGCCAGACTTCGGCCCAGGCGTGGGCGTCCGACTGGCGCACCGTGTAGTAGCCGTCCACCGGGTTGAACTCGCCGCCCTGGTAGCCGGTCACCACGCGTGCCGGCAGGCCGGCGGCGCGCATCAGGAACACGAAGGCGCTGGCGTAGTGCTCGCAGAAGCCGCGCCGGGTCTGGAACAGGAACTCGTCCACGCTGTCGCGGCCGAGCAGGGGCGGCTCCAGCGTGTACTCGAAATTCTCGCGCCGGAACAGGGCCAGCACGCTGCGGATGGCGGCCTGCGGCGAGCCCTGGGCCGCCAGTTGCTGCCCGTATGCAGCGGCGCGCGGGTTGACGCCGGGCGGCAGTTGCAGCCAGCGCCGCATCTGTTCCGGGTCCAGCGCCGGCTGCAGCGAATAATCGGTATAGGCCAGCGACTGGTAGCGCACGCGGCCCGGCAGCTGGCCGTAGGCGACGGCTTCCAGTTCGTCCGTGTAGCCGGTGCGCAGGCTGCTTTGCAGCGCATTGCGGTCGCTGTGCTCCAGCGTGAACAGGAAGCGCTTGTTGCCGGGTTCCAGCGTCAGCTCGTAGCGGTAGAAGCGGCCGTGCATCACGGCGCCGCCTTCCAGTCCGCCCATGCTGGACAGGGGACGCGCGCTGCGGGTCCAGGTGCGGCCGTCGTAGTGGCTGAGGACCACGCCGCGCCAGTACAGCTTGTGCTGCGCCGGCGCGCCATCCGGGAAGCGCACGCGGAACGCCACTTCATCCGACAGGGCCAGGCTGGACATGGAGCCGGGCGCCATGGTGTCGCCGATGCCGGTGCGGCCGCTGTGGGCGTCGCCCGGCAGGCCCCACAGCGGACCCTGGATGCGCGGGAAGGCCACGAACAGCAGCAGCCCCAGCGGCGCGGCCATCAGGAACAGCTTGGCCGTGGTCTTCAGGCGCGTCAGCAGCGGCGGCACCTTGCCCGTGTACTGGAAGCTCAGCTGGGCCGTCAGCAGCACGATCAGGGTGGCGATCATGGCCAGCGCAGTGAGGATGGTTTGCGAGTAGAAGAAATTCGTCAGCAGCAGGAAGAAGCTGAGGAAGGTGACCACGTACAGGTCGCGCCGCGCATGCATCTCCAGCAGCTTGAAGGCCAGCAGCAGGGCCAGCATGGCCACGCCCGGATCGCGCCCCAGCAAGGTGCGGTAGGAGTACAGCACGCCGGCCATCGCCGCAATCGAGATCGGCAGCAGCAGCCAGAGCGACGGCATGCGCGTGCCGCGCAGCGTGATGGCGGCGCGCCACATCAGGGTCAGCACCACGGTGCCGCAGATCCACCACGGCAGGTGGTTGAAATGCGGTGCAATCACCAGCAGCGACGAGAGCAGCAGCAGCAGGGTATCGGACTTGTCGCGCGTCAGGCGCTGGGCCGAGATGAGCCAGGAGGACCCGGCATCGCGCGAGGAGCGCGGACGGTTCGCGCCGCGGCGTTCCTCCAGGCCTGGCGGCGGGCCGCTCATGCGAAGGCCTCCTGGCCATACAGGGCCAGTGCGCGCAGGCAGGCCGCCTGGTGCGCGTCGCCGTTGGCGGGCGGGTAGGAGTGCTGGGCGATGCGGAAGGAGTAGGGCAGGGCGCGCCGTTCGGCCTCCAGCACCCAGGCCGCCATGCGCGACAGGCGCAGTTCCAGGTCCAGGTGCTGCGGCAGCTGGCTGAAGTCCAGTCCCAGTTCGGCCACGGCGCCGCCTTCGAACTGCTTGGTCAGCAGATTGCCGCCGATGGCCGGATCGACGCGCGCAATCTGGCGCCAGGCCAGGTGGCGGAAGGGATCGCCCGGCTGATAGCTGCGCACGCCGCTGAAATTATCCAGGCCTACGGTGCCGTAGCCGTCCTCGCTGGCCGCGCCGCGCGTGGGCAGCGGCGGTGCGTTGGCTTCCGGCTGCGGATAGACCAGCAGCTTGACGTCCGGCTGCCAGTAGGCCCAGGAATTGAACAGGCCAAGCGGGAAACGGGTGGCGAGGCGCACGCGCGGCGCTTTCAGCCAGCCGCGCTCCCTGGCGGGCAGGGCCAGCACCGCCACGGCGCTGCCTTTTTCCGCCACATCGACCACGTGGCGCGGTTCGCCGTCCTGCTGGAAACCGAGCCACACGGCGTAGCGTTCGCGCGTGGTCGGGTTCAGGATCAGCAGCTCGAACTGCGCCTCGCTGCCGGCAAATACCGGCTGGGCACGGCCGGCGCGCAGGCGCAGCTGGCCCAAGTTGCGCGCCGTCAGGTACATGTCGGCCACGGCGCAGGCGCCGGTAAAGAAGGTGAGCGCGAAGCCCAGGCCCAGCGTGTAGTTGATGGAGCCGATCAGCATCACCAGCAGCAGGCCGACAAAGGCCATGCCGGCGCGTGTCGGCAGGATGAACACGCGGCGCCTGGTGAGCGTGACTTCGCCCGGCTCGCTGTCCTTCAACTGGAACAGCCAGCGGCCGGTCATGCTGCGCAGGGCGGCGATCATGGCTCTGCGCCGCCTCAGACGGGAACGGATTTCTGCAGCTGCAGCACCAGGTCGCGGCTGGCCAGGGCCACGCCGTGCGCCGACTTTACTGGCCGCAGGCGGTGCGCGCAGACCGGCACCAGCATGGCTTGCACGTCTTCCGGCATGACGTGGTTGCGCCCTTCCAGCGCGGCCCAGGCGCGCGCCGCCTGCAGCAGGGCCAGCGCGGCGCGCGGGCTCAGGCCTTCGGCAAAGGAGCCGTTCTGGCGCGAGGCCTGGGCCAGCGCCTGCACATAATCGATCAGGGCCGGCGAGGCGTGGATCTGGCGCAGGCCCTGCTGGGCTTCCGCCAGCTCGGCCGGCGTCATGGCCGGTTTCATTTCCTTCAGCATGGCGCGCCGGTCCTCGCCCATCAACAGTGCGCGCTCGGCCTGTGCATCGGGGTAGCCTAGCGACAGGCACATCAGGAAGCGGTCCAGCTGCGATTCGGGCAGCGGGAAGGTGCCGATCTGGTGGGTCGGGTTCTGGGTGGCGATCACGAAAAAGGGCGTGGGCAGCAGGCGGGTGACGCCGTCGGCCGAGACCTGGCGTTCCTCCATCGCTTCCAGCAGACCCGATTGCGTTTTGGGAGTGGCGCGGTTGATTTCGTCGGCCAGCAGCACCTGGGTGAAGATCGGGCCGGGATGGAAGACGAAGCCGCCTTTCTCGCGTTCGTAGATGGAAATACCGGCCACGTCGGCCGGCAGCAGGTCGCTGGTGAACTGGATACGGTTGAATTGCAGGCCCAGGGACTGCGCCAGGGCGTGCGAGAGCGTGGTCTTGCCCACGCCCGGCACGTCTTCCAGCAGCAGGTGGCCGCCGGCCAGCAGGCAGGCCAGGGACTGGCGCACCTGCAGCTCCTTGCCGACAATGATCTGGCTGACCTGGCCCGCTACGGCGTGCAATTTTGTGTACATGAGTTTATCCTGTTGTTATATTCGCCTCTGCCGCCGATTTTATGCGAGAAATTGGGGAGACGCAGTAGTACAGAACATAAAACCATGAGCACAGCCATCTACAGCCATCCCGATTGCCGCCGCCATGAGATGGGCGACTGGCACCCTGAATGTCCTGCCCGACTCGAAGCCATTGCCGACCAGCTGATCGCCTCCAAGCTCGATGACTTCATCGACCACCGCGATGCGCCGCTGGCCGACGTGTCCTCGATCGCCCGTAATCACACGGCCAACGCGATTGCCATCGTGCGCGACCACCTGCCGCAGCCGGGCGATTATTACCCGATCGATGGCGATACCTCGCTCAACCAGCATAGCTGGCAGGCCGCGCTGCGTGCCGCCGGCGCCGCCGTGGCGGCCACCGACGCGGTGATCGATGGCGAAATCGACAACGCCTTCTGCGCCATCCGTCCGCCCGGCCACCATGCGCGGCCGACGGAGCCGATGGGCTTCTGCCTGTTCAATAATATCGCCATCGCCGTCAAGCATGCGCTGGATGTGCGCGGCATGCAGCGGGTGGCGGTGGTGGACTTCGACGTTCATCACGGCAACGGCACGGAGGAAGCGCTGCTGGACGAGCAGCGCGCGCTGATGGTCAGCTTCTTCCAGCACCCGTTTTATCCCTACACCCCGCTGATGGAGGAAACGCCGAACCGGGTCAACGTGCCGGTACCGTCCGGCACCAAGGGCGACCTGATTCGCCAGCTGGTGCAGGAAAAATGGCTGCCGGCGCTGCACGCCTTCCAGCCGCAGATGATTTTCATCTCGGCCGGCTTCGACGCCCACCGCGAAGACGATATGGGCGGCATGGGCCTGGTGGAGGCGGATTACGCCTGGATGACCGAGCAGGTGGTGGAAATCGCCCGGCTGTATGCGGGCGGACGCATCGTCAGCTGCCTGGAGGGCGGCTATAACCTGTCCGCGCTGGGACGCAGCGTGGCGGCCCATGTGAAGGCGCTGGCGGGGATCTGAGCCCGGATTGAGGTAAAATAGCCGGTTTTCCCTCAGTATTTCAAGGCAAGAGCATGTCTATTCAATGGTTCCCCGGTCATATGAACGCCGCCAAAAAGAAGGCGGCGGAACAGATGGCGGATGTGGATGTGGTGATCGAGGTGGTGGATGCCCGCCTGCCTGCGGCCAGCTGCAACCCGCTGGTCGAGGAGCTGCGCAAGTTCCGCCAGCGTCCTTGCCTGAAAATCCTGAACAAGATCGACCTTGCCGATCCGGCCGCCACCGCGGCCTGGATCAAGCACTTCGAGCAGGACCCGACCGTTACCGCCTTCGCGATGACGACCAAGAAGCCGAACGACGTGGCGCAGGTGATCGGCAAGGCGCGCAAGCTGGCGCCGCACCGCAATGAGCCGATCAAGCCGCTGCGCATGATGATCATGGGGATTCCCAACGTCGGCAAATCGACGCTGATGAACGCGCTGCTGAAGCGCCGCGTGGCCAAGGTGGGCGACGAGCCGGCCGTGACCAAGACCCAGCAGAAGATTTACCTGGATATCAGCACTGCCATCATCGATACCCCGGGCCTGCTGTGGCCGAAGATCGAGATGCCAAGCGACGGCCTGGCGCTGGCCGCCAGCCATGCGATCGGCGCGAATGCGCTGATCGAGGAGGAGGTGGCGGAGTGGCTGGCGCAGCTGCTGCTGGAGCGCTATCCGGAGCTGCTGATGGAGCGCTATAAGCTGAAGGCGGAGGCGGTTGCGGGGATGGACGGCGTGGCGGTGGTGGAGCGCGTGGCGCAGCTGCGCAATTACCGCCAGCGCGGCGGTGACTGGGATTATGAGAAGGCGTCGCATATGCTGCTGCAGGATTATCGCAGCGGGGCGCTGGGGCGGATTTCGCTTGAGACGCCGGAAACGCGGGCTGCGGCGCTGGCTGTGTTCCGCGAGGAGGAGCGGGTGAAGCTTGAGGCCGCCGCGGCCAGGGCTGCGGAGAAGGAAGCTGAGCGGATGAAGGGGAAGCGGGGAACCTGAACCCTGGGTCAGACCCGCGGGGGCTGACCTTGAACCTAACCCCAGGGTCAGACCCGCCGGGTCTGACCCCGCCTTTCGGTTTTAGCCGAGTTTGAAGCTGGTTACCGCCAGCGCCCCGAAGAAGTCGTCCTCGTGATAGGGCACGGATGCCACGTCATCCTCCGCTGCCCCCACCACCACCATCAACGGCAGCAAATGCTCCTCGCGCGGATGCGCCTGGCGCGCTGCCGGAGCCGTCTCCCAATCCAGCAGGGCCTGTGTGCGTTCCGCCGGGGGACGCGCCATGGCCGCGCGCAGCCAGTCGTCGAACTGGTGCGAAGCTGCCGCGCCGTTTGCATTGAAGGCGCGCAGATTGTGATAGCTCAGGCCACTGCCGACAATCAGCACCCCCTCGCCGCGCAAGGGCTTCAGCGCCCGCCCCACGGCCAGGTGCGTGGCCGGATCGAGACCCTGCTTCAGCGACAGCTGCACAATCGGCACGTCCGCTTGCGGGAACACCGGATACAGCGCGCTGAACGTGCCGTGGTCGAAACCGCGCTCAGGATCGAGTTGCGCCTTATGGCCCGCCGCGCCCAGCAGCGACTGCACTCTTTGCGCCAGTTCCGGCGAACCGGGCGCCGGATACTGGATCTGGTAGGTATGCGGCGGGAAGCCGCCGTAGTCGTAAATCATCGGCGGCCGCGCGCTGGCCGACAGCAGGAAGTCGCGGCCTTCCCAGTGCGCCGTGATGACCAGTACCGCTGTCGGCCTGCCGCCGATCTGCTGCGGGATATCTTTCAGGGAGGCGTCCAGCTTGTCGTAAGCGGCGCCGAATTGTTCGCGCATCCAGGGCCAGGGGCCGCCGCCGTGCGAGAGGAAGTAGGTGGGCAGTGTTTTCATGATGAATCCAATATACGGGCTGCCCACCCAGGGATCAATGCACAATTTGTGAATGCTGCATTGCCTTTTCCGTAGCGGCGACCGTCATCAGTGCAAACAGGCGCGAGGTGCGCATCCAATATAGCACCAGGGTGATGAGCTGCGTAATCAGCAGTCCGGCCACCAGGGCCAGCACGCCTGCGTTGGCCACGTTCAGGCGCGCCACCGACAACGCAGCGGTCAGCACCGCGCCCACCAGGGTGAGGATGGCGTAGATGCCGATCACGGCGCCGGGACGGCGCAGCAGCAGCTTCAGCCCGCGCCACCAGGCCTTCACGGCCGAGGTGCGGCGGCGGTCGATGGCCAGTTCGGCGCGGCCGGCGTCCAGCGTGGCGTTGACAAAGGCCAGCAGCAGCAGGGCCACGGCCATGGCCGCGTAGCGCCAGGGCTGCGATTCGGACACCACGGTCACCTTCTTCGCATAGCTGCCGGCGGCAGTCATCAGCGCGCCGCCTGCTGCACCGGCCAGCGCCAGCAGCAGCAGGCCCCACAGCAGCATGCGGAACATGCGCGGGTACTCGGCCACGCCGCCCAGGAACAGGTCGCGGCAGCGCAGCTTTTCCTGGCTGCGGGCGAGGGTGACGGCAGCGCCGGTCAGCAGCGGCGAAAGCAGCAGGGTGATCGCCACGGCGGCCAGTGCGCCGCCAGCGAGCGCGCTGCCATTGCGGCGCAGGTCGGAAACCAGGTCGGCGAAGGCAATCATGTCCAGCTGCTGCGCCAGTTCGGCTGCATGCACCGAGCGGTCCAGGTTTGCCGACAGCACGCCCCATACGGGAAACGCCAGCAGCAGCATGGGCAGCAGCACCGCTGCCAGCCAGATCACGATCAGCCGCCAGTTCACGGCCGCGCGCACAGCATTCTTGATATTGGTAGTCAGTTTCATACGGTCACGATCAGGGCGATGAGGGACTGGATAAAGGCAGCGAAATCGGCGGTCCAGCGGCGGGTGGCGCTGCCGTCGGATTTCAGCGTGCGGCTGTCATCGAGCTTGTTCACATCCAGCAGATGCTTGCGCTCCGGGTCGATCTCGGCGGAGACGGCCTTGGCCGGCCTGGTCCACTCGAACTTCTGCCAGCGCTGCTCGCCGCTCCAGTTCACGCTTTCCTTGCTGCCGTCGGCGAACTGCACGACCAGGGTTTGCGGCACGTCGGCGCCGCGCCTGCGTACGATGACTTCGGTGCGGAACGGGAAGGGACCGCTGCCTTCCCTGGCGTCGGGATGGGCTTTCTTCCATTCCTTGCGGGTCTTCTCTTCCTGTTCCTCGGCCTTGTCGGCGCTCAGCCTGTAGTTCGGCTGCGGCAGCACTTCCTCGCTGGTGAAGCCGCCGATGCGGTCATCGACGCGCGTGACGGCGTACACCTGCTGCGCAAACACGCGCTCGACCAGCTGGCGCTGGCCCGATACTTCGGCCAGCGTCTCGCGCAGGTCGGCCACGCTTGGATGGCGGAATTTCCAGCGCTTGTAGTATTCCTTGAAGGCGCGCTCGGTGACTTCCTTGCCCAGCTGGGCTTCCAGGTCGTGCATGGTGACGGCCGTGCGCGAATACACCGGGCCAATGCCCTGCAGGCGCGAATAGGCGTTCTCGCCCAGCGGATCGGATGGCTCCTCGCGCGGCGATCCCATGCGCTCGGCCTCGAATACATTGAAGCGCGGCGCGAAGCCCAGCGCCTTCAGGCGCGGATTGGTGGCGTGCAGCTGGCGGCCGGCATCGCGGCTCATGCGCTGGTCCCAGTATTCGTTCAGGCCTTCGTCCAGCATCGGTTCCTCGAACTCGTTGCTGGCCAGGATGCCGTAGAAGTAGCCGTGGCCGAATTCGTGGATGGTCACGAAGTCCAGCAGGTCGGCGCTGATGGTTTCCGGCTGCAGGTTGTCGTAGCTGTCCGCCGTGAAGAAGGTCGGGTATTCCATGCCGCCTGCCTCGCTGGCGTTGTGCGGCGGGATCACCACGGTAACCGTCTTGTACGGGTAGGGGCCGAGGGTGTTCGAGAAATAGGTCAGCGAATCCTTGGTGGCCTTCAGTGCGGGCGCGGCGTTCGATTCGTACTCGGGCGGGTACAGCACGGTGATCTTCACCTGCGGGCTGCCGGGACCGGTCCAGGTATCGACCAGCGGCCTGGCGGTGCGCTTGTCCGCAGTCCAGGCGAAATCGTGCACGTCGCCCTGCACGAAGTGGTGCGTCAGCTTGCCGTCCTTCTCGGCCGGCGCGCCTTGCAGCTCGCCGGTGGCGCCGACCGTGTACTCCTTCGGCGCGGTCAGCTTCACGTCGTAGTTGCCGAAGTCCGCATAGTATTCGGACTCCGCGTGGTATTCATGCGCGTTCCAGCGTACCGTGGTGGCGCCGCGTTCGCCCGGCAGCTCCAGCACGCCGATCTTGGGGAACCATTGCGCCACCAGGTGGAACGTGCCGAAGTAGCCGCTGCGCGCGACCACGCGCGGCAACTGGTCGAAGAAGCTGATGTCCAGCGTGGTGCTGGCGCCGGCCGCCACCGGCTGCGGCAGATCGAGGCGCACCACGGTCTGGTCGGCGGCAGGGCCGCCATCGGGCTGTACGAATTTCCACGGCACCGGCGCGCCGTTCTGCGCCACGCTGCGCAGATCGATATAGCCCCAGTCGCCGTCCTTGGGCTCCTCGTCGGAGCGGATGCTGTGGCCGGTGTTGCGCATCTCGGTGAAGAAGGTGCTGTTGCCGTCCCTGAAGGCATTCAGGTACAGGTGCAGATACACGCTGCGTACCGGACGGTCGCTGCGGTTGCGCCAGGTGAGTTTCTGCTTGCCGTCGATGGTGTGCTTGACGGGATCGAGCGTCGCTTCGATCTGGTAGTTCACCACGCGGTCGGACAGGGTTTCTTCGCTGCCGCTGCGCGCACCGCCCCAGGCATTGGGCGCACTCGGTGTGGTGACGGCGGCGGCCTTCGGCGGCGCGAACGGAATATCGTCGGCGGCAGGCGCCGGGCTGGCAGCGGCGGGCGCTTTCGCGCCTTGCGCCATCAGGGTGGATACGGCGGCCAGCAGTGCAACGGCGGGCAGCCATTTCAAAATGCTACGCATAAGTCTCCATTTAACAAAACAGCAACCCAACAACTATAGCCAGCCTTATAACAAAAATGCAAACGGTTTATAATGTCGGCGCTCTGGTGCCCGCGTCCTGCTCATGGACGCAGTTAAACGGGAAACACAAGGCCGCGCGCAAAACGCAGCGCGAATGCCAAGGTGTGCTGCCCCCGCAACGGTAAGCAAGCGCCGTCTGAAGACGGCAAGCCGGTTCGAAGACCACTGCGATTTTTCGTCAGACGCAGGAAGGTGAACCGGTCAGGCTTGTCAGCCCGGATACCGGCCAGAGAGGCGGAGCGCGCGTGCGCTTCATTTGGATTCCTGCTGCGGGGACGCGGACGGAGTCGCTTTTCGAGACTGGTTTGTCCATGAATATCCTTGCCCCTCGCCGCGCCTTGGCGCTGGCCCTTTCCCTGTGCTTTGCCGCGCCTGCATTTGCCGAAGGCGACGTTGTCGTCATCTCCGGTGCGCGTTTTGCCGCCGACCCGGCTCTGCTGCCGATCGGCGCCACCTCCATCAGCGCGGCCGAGATCCGCCGCGCCGGCGCCACCGACGTCAACCAGGCCATCCGCAAGATCGGCGGCGTATACGGCCGCCAGAGCCTGAACGGCAGTCCCGACTTCGGCCTCGACCTGCGCGGCTTCGGCACCAACAGCGACCAGAATATGGTGGTGGTGCTGGACGGTGTGCGCCTGTCCGAGAATGAACTGAGCGGCCCGCTGCTGTCCACCATTCCGATCGACTCGGTGGAGCGCATCGACATCATGCGCGGCGGCGCCAGCGTGCTGTATGGCGACGGCGCGACCGGCGGCGTGATCCAGATCTTCACCAAGCGTCCGCAGGCGGGCGTCACGCGCGGCACCATCTTCACCGAAGGCGGCCAGTTCGGCGCGGGCGAAGTGCGCGGCTCCGTGGCCAAGGCCTGGGATGGTTTTGCGCTCGATCTGTCGGCCGGCCACCAGCGTACCGACAACTACCGCGACAACAATGAATTCAGGCAGAGCCAGTTCTCCGGCGGCGCGCAGTGGAGCACCGGCATCGGCCGCTTCGGCGTACGCGCCGATATCGCGCGCCAGGATTCGCGCTTTGCCGGCTCGCTGAGCGAAGCCCAGTTCCAGGACAACCCGCGCCAGACGCTGACCCCGAACGACTTCGGCAAGCTGGATAGCGACCGCTACTCCGCCTTCTACGAGCAGAAACTGGGCGCCTTCGATATCGCGGCCGAACTCTCGCACCGCAAGAAGGACACCGAAGCCACCTACGTCAGCGCCTTCGGCACCTTCAGCTCGCACTACGACAGCAAGCAGACCCAGTTCTCGCCGCGCGTGCGCCACCTGGCGCAGTTCGGCGGCAACCTGAACGAGCTGGTGGCCGGTATCGACTTCACCCGCTGGAACCGCGTCACCGACGGCAGCTACGACACGACCCAGCGTTCCAGGGCCTTCTACCTGCGCGACGAAATCAAGTTCGGCGGCCAGTACCAGCCGCGCATTGCCGCCGGCGTGCGCCGCGAACTGTTCGACAAGGATGCCAGCGACCAGTTCCACGCCCAGTCCGAATACGACGTGACCCAGGCGCATAACGCATGGGAGCTGCAGGGCAGCGTGCTGGCCGCCCCCAATCTGACCGTGTTCGCCAAGGCCGGCCAGAGCTACCGCGTGGCCAATGCCGACGAAAACGGCTTCACGCCGGTCTTCAACCAGCCGCTGAACACCCAGACCTCGCATGACCTGGAGCTGGGCGCCGGCTATTCGATCGCCGGCGTGAAGGTCGATGCGCGCGTGTTCCGCCACAACCTGACCAACGAGATCTTCTACGATCCTACGGCCGGCATGTTCGGCGCGAACACCAACCTCGATCCGACCCGCCGCGAGGGCTTCGAGCTGGACGCCAGCGCCAACATCGCCCGCGACTGGCAGGTGAGCGGCCATTACCAGCACGTGAAGGCCGAATTCCGCGAAGGCAGGAACGATGGCCGGGAAATGGTGCTGGTGCCGAAGAATATCGTTACCGCGCGCCTGGCCTGGCTGCCATCCGATGGCCAGACCGCCGACGTCGGCGTGCAGTGGGTGGACGACCAGCGCTACGGCTCGGACTTCGACAATACCTGCAGCGGCCGTATCCCATCCTTCACCACCATCGATGCCCGCTATGCGCGCAGGTTCGGCCAGTGGGAAGTGGCCCTGTCCGGCCTGAACCTGGCCGACAAGCACTACTACACCGCCGCTTTCGGCTGCCGTTCCGGCATCTATCCGAGCGACGGCCGCCAGGTGAAACTGTCGGTTCGCTACGAGTTTTAACAGCGGCTTAAAACGGCCTTAAAAAAGCCCCGGCGGCGGCATTTTTGCCTCCGGGGCTAAAACTGGGACGCAAAAAGTGGTAATCTCGCGGCGTTTACCACCTTATTTCCAAAGGATGAATATGCGTTTCCTGCGTCTCATGCTGGCTTCCGCCGCCCTGATGTTTACCGCCGCCGGCGCTGCTAATGCGGCCGAACCGAAGGAAGGCGTCGAATTCAAAACCCTCGAAACCCCGCAGCGCGCCGACACCGGCAGCAAGAAGGTCGAGGTGATCGAGTTCTTCATGTACTCCTGCCCGCACTGCGCCGCACTGGATCCGATGCTGTCCGACTGGGTGAAGAAGAACGCCGACAAGATCGTCTTCAAGCGCGTGCACTTCCCGCGCACCGGTGAAAAAGACCCGCAGGCACATGCCTACCTGACCCTGGAAGCGATGGGCAAGGTGGACCAGGTGCACGACAAGATCTTCCGCGCCATCCACGTCGAGCACAACCGCCTGCTGACCGACGATTCGATCACCGAACTGCTGGTGAAGAACGGCATCGACAAGACCAAGTACATGGAAGCCTTCAATTCCTTCAGCGTGCAGACTAAAATGAAGCGTGCGGGCCAGTTGCTCAACGCCTACAAGGTGGAGTTCGCACCGGCCATCATCATCGACGGCAAGTACATGACTTCCCCGTCGCAGGCTGGCCGTCCGGGCGAGGCCGAGATGGTATCGCAACAGAAAACCCTGGCCGTGATGGACTACCTGGTCGCCAAAGCCGCCGCAAGCAAAAAGTAAGATAGCAACTACGCCATGAAAAACCGCGAAGAAGACGTGATGGAAGCATTCAGGGGCTCGACGCCGGATGAGGCCGAGCTGTACAACCGTTCCTGGATCAACCACACCGCCTGGACGCTGGTGGTGCTGTTGGCAGCACTCGTCTTCTGGATGGCGGTTGCCCTGGCCAATGCCGAGAACCAGCGCTATGCGCTGGCCAACAAGCAGTGCCGCGACCGCGTCTTCCCCGAGGAGATCGACAGGAACTGCCTGCTCAGCGTGCACTCGCGCGAGCATTGGTGGGAACATGTGGCGTTTGCCATGTGGCATACCAAGCCGCAGAAATAAACGAAGCTTGAAAATAAAAGCCCGCTGCGCAGCGGGCTTTTTTATGGTTCAAATGGATTTTTTCCAAATGCTGCTATCGCTACCTAAGACTGACTAAACGGCGCAGCGCTTACTAAAAGTGCCGCTACGAACAACGCATACTAAAAATTCTCGCGGCTACTATTTCCTGGACGGCGCGAGTGCGTTTTAGTTCCCTGAATCGTTCCCCCCCCCCCCGTGCTCAGGCCGGGTGCGCTGCGGCCTTGTGCTCGATGACTACGGTACAGGTGGCGCCGGCCACCAGCACCTGGCCCTTCGGCGCCGCGTCGATATGGATGCGCACCGGAATGCGCTGCGCCAGCCGCACCCAGTTGAAGGTCGGGTTCACATCCGCCAGCAGTTCATGTCCGGTGGTGGCGTCGCGGTCCGTGATGCCGCGCGCAATGCTCTCGATATGTCCCTGCAGCGCGGCGCCGTCCATCATGCGCATATCGACCCTGGCGCCCGGCTGCAGCTGCTGCAGCTTGGTCTCTTCGAAATAGCCGACCACGTAGTAGGACTGGCTGTCCACCAGCGCCAGCTTGGCCGCGCCGACGGAGGCGAAGTCGCCCACGTGCACGTTCAGGTTGGTCACATAGCCGGTCACGGGCGCGCGCACCACGGTGCGCTCCAGATTCAATTCGGCCAGCTTGCGTGCGGCCTGCAGCGCCTGCAACTGGGCGCCGGCGCTGCTGACGGCGTAGTCGGCGTTGTCCTTGCTCTCGGCCGAAACGATATCCGCACCCAGTGCCGCGCGGCGGCTGGCTTCGCGGCTGCGGCGGCTCTTTTCCACCTGCTGCGCGGACAGCGTGGCGCTGGCCTGGGCCAGGGCGCTGGCGTAGCGGTCCTTGTCGATGACGAACAGGATGTCGCCTTTCTGCACCAGCTGGTTGTCTTTCACCATCACGCCGGTGACGATACCCGAAACATCGGCTGCGATGTTGATCACATCGGCCTTTACGTGGCCGTCGCGCGTCCATGGCGAGTCCATATAGCGGTCCCAGGCCGTTTTGCCGGCCCAGACCGCGGCAGCCAGCAGCAGGAGGGTGATGAGGGGGCGGAAGATCTTGGTCACGATGTGGATCCTTCTTATTGATAGAGAGTGATGGTCAGGCCGCCGAAGATGCAGGCGAGCAGGCAGAGACGGACAAGGGCAGGGTGCCATACGTGGCGGTAAACGCCCGCATGGCCGAGCACGCGGTCCAGCAGGCCTTGCAGCAGCAGGCTGGCCAGGAACAGCGGCAGTACGGTCGGGATCAGGATGCCAAACAGGGACAGTTCACGCGGCATGGTTTTCTCCTTGCGTATTTTCTTGATCAAGTAAGGACGTGTAGATCGAATGCAGATCCGTCAGCGCCGCGCGCAGGCGCGGCACGCGTTCCGGCTCCGCATAGGGCAGCTCGGCGCGCACCACCGGCCCCGCATCCAGCAGCGCATTGCGCGCCGCCAGCGCCCGATGGCCGACGTCGCCGGCCGCGCCGCGCATGCCGGCCGCGGCGCGCAGATAAGCCGCCAGCGCATCGGCTGCCCGGCGCAGCGCATCCTGCACCGGTCCCGGCTTGGACGTCGCCAGCAGCGCACGCAGCTCGATGGCCGAATGTCCCAGTTCCAGCAGCGTCAGGCCCTGCCGCACCACGGCGCGCGCTTCCGCGCCCGGCGCAGGACCGGCAGCCGCATTCAGCTGGCTCAGCAGGTCGCGCACCCGGTTGTCGAAGCGGTGGCGCAGGCGGCGTGCCGCACCTCCGGTCGCTGCATAGGAACCGACGCGGCCCGGCAGGCGCGCCGTGCAGGCATCCAGCGCTTCACGCCACAGCGCCGCCGCCACGTGCTCGCGGTTGCCCATGGTGTGCTCCGGCAGCACCACCATGAAGACGAAATAGGCCACGACCACGCCGCCCAGCTGCGAGATCGCGCTGTTCAGGTAATTCGCCACGTCATAGTGCATCTGGTTGGTGGGTGCAATGAACAGTCCCGCGAACAGCGCAATGCCGACCCCCACGCCGCCCCGTTTCGGATCGGTGGTCAGCCACATGGCCAGCGCCAGCAGGGGCAGGGCGGCCAGCACCAGCAGCGGGAAGTCGGTGCCCTGGATCACCAGCGCGAACTCGGTCACGAAGGTCAGCGGGAACGCCAGCAGGAAACCGGCCATGATCTGCCTGACCATGGCGGTCGGGCGTGGCGACGACGATGCCAGCGCACAGAACACGGTGCACAGGATCACGGTATTCACCAGCTGCGACCAGGCCAGCCAGTACCACATGGTGGCTGCGCCCAGCAGCGCAATCGCAGCGCGCACACCACTGGCAATGACGATGCCGGGCGGCGTCTTCGGGGCGTAGGCCTGCGGCTCGCTGACCTGCGTGCGGCGGCGCTGGGCCAGGCTGTCGTACTGCAGGGCGAAGGCAGCGATGTTCGCCGCAAAGCGCTCCAGCAGTTCCACCGCCGTGTCGAAATCGATGCGCCAGCGGCGTGCGTTTTCGGGACCGCCTTCGTCATCGGCCAGCGCCAGCGCATCGCGTGCATCGGCAATGGACGCCGCCAGGTGCGGACCCAGCGCTGCAAACGGCGCGGCGGCGGCCGTGCTTTTGCCGGCAATGGCGGCGGACATGGCTGCCGCCAGTTGGCGGTGCAGCGGCTGCAGCAGGCCTGGCACCGGCGAATCCGGCTGCGCGTTGGCGCGGTGGATCAGGCGGTGCAGGGTGTACAGGGTGGTCAGCGCGGTCATGAAGGCGGCGTTGAAAGCGTGCAGCTGGCGCGTTTGCGAACGGGCGTGGGCCGCCTCGAAAAAGGCGGCGGCGCGGCCCGACTCCAGCGCCGCGATGTCGGCTGCAAAGCGCAGATGCGACACTTCCGTTTCGGATGGCGGCAGCTTGTGTTCCAGCACCTGCTGGCAGAATAGCAGGAAGCTTTCGAAGCGCGCCTGCACGGTGCGCATCACCAGCGGACCGTGGGCACGCGGGAACAGCACATCGTTGATGACGGAGGCGCAGATGATGCCCAGGCCGACCTCGGTGGCGCGCGTGACGGCCAGGTTGAAGGCGGCGCCCGGATGGTCCAGCGCCGGCACGGCAATCATCACGGCGGTATAGCCGGCCAGCACGAAGCTGTAGGACTGCTGGTTGCGGTGCATGGCCGCGCCGGCCGTGCACAGGCCGACCCAGGCCGCCAGGCCGAGGAACAGCAATGGCGCATGCTGCGGGAACAGCGCCACCAGCAGCAGCGCGGCGGAACAGCCGACAATGGTGCCGAGGAAGCGGTAGAAGGCCTTCTCCAGCACCATGCCGCTGCTGGGCAGGGCCAGGATGAAGGTGGTGGTCATCGCCGTGGACGGCGAATCGAGGCCGAGGCGGAAGGCCAGCCATAAAGCACAAAAGGCCGCCACCAGCGTGCGGGCCATGAACATCCAGCGCCCGCCGTCGGTGGCAGCCCAGTCCTGTAGCTGCCTGCCCAGCCAGCCCGCCTTGCTTGTAATGCTTGAGTTGGCGGGGGCTGGGGTCATAGTGGCTCTATAAACTGTGTTCTAAGTTATCCAGCTGTCGCATGAACAGCTCTTCCTGTGCCCGGATATCCTCCGGGTTGTAGCCATCGTAGGCTCGGGTGGTACGCGCCCAGACTTCGGGCATCACCTGTTCGATCAGCGTGCGGCCGCTATCGGTCAGCGAGATCATCACGCAGCGCCGGTCGCCCGGACGATTACCCCGCGTGATCAGACCCTGTGCTTCCAGGTCATTGCAAACCCTGGTCAGGTTTGCCGGTTTTTCCATGCAGGCTTCGCCCAGCGTGGATGCGGTAGAGGTTTCATTCTCCGAGCCGTACAGCACGGCCAGGACCATATAACTTGCGTCCACCAGGTCATACTTGCGCAGCACGGCGTTCGAGAGATCCTTCATGCGCTTCTGAACGTGGTACGTCATGCGCATCAACCGCATCAAGTCTTCCGGAAAGCCCGGCATGCGCGCATGAATATTCTTCAGGCGCTTGTTGGTGGCATCAAAACTGCCCATGTGCAGTGACTCCTGTGCTTTTTCTAAAAGCTCGATTCTACAACGTTGACCTAAGGTAAAGACATTTTTAGGCCTCCTCCCAGCGCTGCCATGAGGTTGGCGTAGTTGTCCAGGCGCTCCATTTCGACCCGCGCCAGCTGCTGTTCTTCGCCCAGCAGCAGCAGCCGCGCCGACAGCACGGTCAGCGAATCGGTTATACCTGCGCGGAAAGAACGGAATGCGAGGTCGTGCGAACGCTGTGCCGACGCCAGTGCCTGCTCGGCCAACTTCTGCTGCGTTTGCACCGATTGCATCTGCGTCACAGTGTTGGCAACTTCCAACAGTGCGTGCACCAGCGTCGCATTGTATTGCTCAACCGCCGCATCGTAAGCGGCCGATTGCGCGCCCAGCTGGCTGCGCAGGCGTCCGCCTTCGAAGATCGGCAGGCTGATGGCCGGCGTGATGCCGCGCGTTTCCGAGCCGGCATTCAGGAACTTGCTGAAGCCAAGCGACTGCAGGCCGGCAAACGCCACGATATTGATGTTCGGGTAGAACGCGGCCTTGGCCGCTCCGATACCGTGGCTGGCCGACTCCACGCGCCAGCGCTGGGCCGTCAGGTCGGGACGGCGGCCCACCAGTTCGGCGGGGAGGGTGCTTGGTAATCCGCTTGCGGCACGCAGGATCAGCGCAGGCCGGGTGATCGCATCGCCGTCACCCGGTCCCTTGCCGATCAGGGCTGCCAGCTGGTTGCGCAGCAGGGCGATCGATTCCTCGATCTGCTCCTGTTCGCGCCGTCCGGCGGGCAGCGTTGTCTCTACCGTCGCAACATCGATCGCGCTGGCCAGGCCGGCGGCGTGGCGGCGGCGCGTGATGTCGAGAATGGTCTCGCGCTGATCGAGGCTGGCGCGCACCTGGTCCAGCAGCTTGTAGTCGAACCACAGCTGGATGTAGGTGCGCACCAGCGCCGTTTCCAGCGTCAGGCGCGCCGCCTGCGCTTCGGCCGACGCCACGTGGGCATCGTCCAGCGCCGCGGACAGCAGGTCGCGGTTGCGGCCCCACAGGTCGAGATCATGTGCGGCGGTCACGGTCGCCGTATTCTTCCAGGCCCAGTTGCCTGCCAGCGGAGCGGGCACGGTGCTGTGCGCGGAATAGCGCTCGCGATCGGTGCTGGCAGTCGCATCGACACGCGGCAGCGTGGCGGCGCGGGCGACACCGGCGATGGCATCGGCCTGGCGTACGCGCGCCTCCGCTACTTTCAGCGTGGGACTGTCGGCAACGGCGACCGTGACCAACCGGTTCAGCTGCGCATCGCCCAATGCCTCCCACCAGGCCTCGGTCGGCCAGGCCACCGGCGCGGCAGCGCTGATGGCGGCGCCGGACTTCAGGCTGTTGGCCGGCAGGGTGTGCGACTGGGGCTGAATATTGCCCATGCCGGCGCAGCCTGCCAGAACCAGCGCGGCCATGACGGCCAGAGTCCCGGCGGCAGGTGTGAAGCGGCGCAGCATCGTGTCCGATCCGTTAGCCGCTTATTTGGCGAACTGCTTGCGGGTCTGGGCCACGTCCATATCGGCTTCGTTCTGGATCAGCGTGCCGTTTTTGCGCGCTTCATAGAACTCGGCCATGACCTGTTCGCGGGTCACGGTTTGCGGCTTCACCGTTACGGCGATGGCGGCGGCAGCCGGTGCGGCGGAGGCGGCAGCGGTATTGGTGCTGTCGGCAGCGAATGCAGCGCTGGCGGCGGACAGAGTCAGGGTGGCGATGATGAAATGTGCGGCGTTCATGGCAGTTCTCCTTGGGAATGTAACCAGCATGAACGAAGTATATACCTGAATATTACATAAATGAAATACGTAGAAATACGGTATAGCGCGCCGTGCGCCATGGATTTGCCTGGCTTGTTAAAGTTAATGCAACGCCGCCGTGGCGGCATTCGCATCAGGAGGACATCATGACCGGCAACAGCACTCTGGATCCCGACAACCTGCCGTCCGCCCGCCCCGACCGGGTACTGGGCAAAGGCCACGGCACCGGCGCCCTCGGTCCCAGCGACAGTTCCGACTCGGGCAGCGACGTGATGGGCGGCCCCGGCGTGGCGCAGGAACCCGGCCTTGACCTGGACCGCGGCACGAATGACGATCTCGAAGCCGGCACGGCGGGCGGTACCGCCGGCCCGGACGTGGGCGACGCCAACCTGGACAGCGACACGGATTCCTACGGCACCGGCGAGCGGGCCGCCGCCGGCCGCGACGCGGTAGCCCCGGACGGCGGCGATATCGGCTTCGACCACGTGGAGACGGTCCCGTTCACCAGCAAGAAGGAACGGGACGACGTCGAGCGCGGCTCCTGATCAGCGCGCCTCGGCCGGCGCCTGGGCAGCGGCCGGGCGGCGCAGCATCCAGGCCGCCAGCAGGGCGCCGCCGCCCAGCAGGGCCGCCAGCTTGAGCGGCCTGGAGCGCAATGACGCCTGGGTGTAGGGACAGGTTTCGGCGACCCCGTCCACGCCCTGGCGCTGGCGCAATTCGCTGGCCGCGTCGGCGCCGTACAGCGCGTCGCGCCGGTTGGCGGCGCTGGGCTGCTGCGAGCGCTGCTGGCCGAACATCAGCGCTTCCATGTACTTGTCCAGCATGCGCGGCATGTGGGCGCTGCTCATCGAGATGAGCTTCGAGGCGCCGCCGACAAACACGTCGCGCTTGGGATGCTCGGCCGCGTAGCAGATCGCTTCCGCCACCAGTTCCGGTGCATAGATGGGCGGCGGCAGTTTCGGTTCCACGTCCATATAGTTCCTGGCATGCACCGTGAACATGGTGTCGATGGCGGCGGGACGGATCAGCGTTACGGAAACCGGCGCCCGGTCCTTTTCCAGCTCCATGCGCAGGGAATCGGTGAAGCCCTTGACCGCATGCTTGGACGCGGAGTACATGCCCTGCAGCGGCACCGCGCGTTCCGATACTTCGCTGCCCAGGTTGATGATGGCGCCGCCTTCGCGCTTCATGTGTTTCGCTGCTTCCAGCGAGCCGTACACCACGCCCCAGAAGTTGGTCTGGAACAGGCGGTGCTGGTCCTCGCTCGGGATATCTTCGTACTTGCCGAAGATCGATACGCCTGCATTGTTGACCCAGGTATCGATACGGCCGTAGCGGGCCAGCGCCACCTGGGCCAGGCTGGCGATGGCGTCCTTGTCGCCAACGTCGGTCGGCACGCCGGCCGCGTCCACGCCCATTTCGCGGAACTCATCCACGAGCTTGTCCAGTGCCCGTTCATCGCGCGCGGCCAGCACCAGCTTGGCGCCCTGGCGGGCGGCCATGCGCGCCGTGGTCAGGCCGATCCCGCTGGTGGCGCCGGTGATCAGCATGACCTGTCTCGACAGTTTCTTCAGTCGCATATTCATCTCCTTTCCGATATGGTCGGCCCATCGTACCGGGAGCACGCAGCGGCTGCCGCACCGTACCCTGCGTTAATGCGCGGCCGACATCACGTCCGCCAGCCAATCGACAAAGGCGCGCACGCGCGGCGAGAGCTGGCGCTGGTGCGGGTACAGCACGGACGCGGTCATCGGCGGCGGCGTGAAGTCCTGCAGCACTTCGCGCAGGGCGCCGCTGTCGAGCAGTTGCGCCACGTGATAGCGCGGCAGCTGGATCAGCCCCAGGTCGTTCAGGCAGCAGGCCACGTAAGCCTCGGCATTGATGACGCCGACCTTGCCGGGCAGCCCGATGCTGCGCACGGCGCCGTCCACGCTGAAATCGAAAGGCAGCATGCGGCCGCTGGAGCTTGAATAGAAGTTCACGGCGCGGTGGTCCTGTGCCTGCAGCGCATCCGGCGTGGCGGGGATGCCGTACTGCCCGAAGTAGGCGGGCGTGGCGACGGTGACCTGCGCCAGCGTCGCCACGCGCCGCGCCACCATGCTGGAATCCTTCAGCTCACCGACGCGCAGCACGCAGTCCATGCCTTCGCGCACGATGTCCACATAGCGGTCGCCCATGCCGATTTCCAGGTCGATGTCCGGATAGCGGGCGAAGAACTCGCGCAGCCGCGGCAGCACGTAATGGCGCGCCAGCGTTTCCTGCAGATCGACGCGCACCTTCCCCTTGGGCAGCACGCCGCTGGTGCCGAAGCCGGCTTCCGTTTCCTCCACGTCCGCCAGGATGCGCAGGCAGCGCTGGTAATAGGCTTCGCCGTCCAGCGTGGGGCTGACCTGGCGCGTGGTCCGGTGCAGCAGGCGCACACCGAGACGCGCTTCCAGCTGCTTGATGGTGTGGGTGGCGGTGGCGGCCGGCAGCATCAGGTCGTCCGCAGCCTTGCTGAAGCTGCGCAGCTCCACGATGCGGGTGAACAGCCGCATGGCGTCGAATCGGTCCATTGTTGAGAATTATTGAATAGTTATTGCAAGCTTAGCGCATTTATCCAATCGAGGAAAAGGAAGAAACTCCCTCCATCGCATCACCGATCAATTCACCAGATCAATTCACCCATTCATCAACTAGCTCATTGGAGAACCAACATGAAACAAGTCGCAATCGTTACCGGCGCATCCCGCGGCATTGGCGCCGCCATCGCTCAACGCCTGGCTGGCGAAGGTTATGCCGTGGTCGTCAACTACGCCGGCAATGTGGCCGAAGCACAGGGCGTGGTGGACGCCATCCATGAACAGGGCGGCGAGGCATATGCCGTGCGCGCCGACGTGTCCGACAGCGCGGCCGTGCGCAGCCTGTTCGACGCCGCCATCGACCGCTACGGCCGCGTCGATGTGCTGGTGAATAACGCCGGCATCATGCCGCCGGCCCTGCCATACCTGGCCGACACCGACGACGCCACCTTCGACCGCCTGTTTGCCGTCAACGTGAAGGGCACCTTCAACACGCTGCGCGCAGCGGCGACGCGCCTGGAGCAGGGTGGCCGCATCGTCAACTTCTCGACCAGCGTGATCGGCATTGCCATGCCGGGTTATGCGATCTACGCCGCGACCAAGGGCGCGGTGGAAGTGATGACCAATATCCTGGCCAAGGAACTGCGCGGCAAGAACATCACGGTCAACGCGGTGGCGCCCGGCCCGACCGGCACGGAGCTGTTCCTGAACGGGAAAACGCCGGAACAGATCGAGCGCATGGCGAAGATGGCGCCGCTGGAGCGGCTCGGCACGCCGGCGGACATCGCCGATGCCGTGGCCTTCCTTGCCGCGCCGAACAGCTGGATCAACGGACAGACCCTGCGCGCCAACGGCGGCATCGTCTGACACCTGCGTCACTCATCCCATCAATTCAGGAGAAATATCATGAGCCAATCTGTCGTTCTCGTTACTGGCGCCGCAACCGGCATCGGCGCACTCGCTGTCCGTTCCCTGGCCAAGGCCGGCCACGTGGTGTACGCCAGCATGCGCGATATCGCGGGCCGCAATGCCGCCAGGGTGCGCGAGCTGCGCGACTGGGGATTCGCCAACGGCGCCGATGTGCGCGTGGTGGAGCTGGATGTGCTGTCGCAGGCTTCCGCCGATGCGGCGGTGGCGTCGATCATCGCCGACCGCGGCCGCCTGGACGCAGTCGTGCATAACGCCGGCCATCTGGTGATCGGCCCGACCGAAGCCTTCACGCCGGAAGAAATCGCGCAGGTGTTCGACACCAACTTCCTCGGCACGCAGCGCGTGAACAAGGCAGTGCTGCCCGTGATGCGCCGGCAGGGCAAGGGACTGGTGCTGTGGGTCAGCAGCTCCACCGTGCGCGGCGGCTTCCCGCCTTTCCTCGGACCGTATGCGGCAGCCAAGGCGGCCATGGATTCGCTGGCGGTGTCGCTGTCGTATGAGCTGGCGCGCTTCGGCATCGAGACCTCGATCGTGGTGCCGGGCGCCTTCACGGCGGGCACGCAGCACTTCCCGTCGGCTGGCCGCCCGGCGGACCAGGCGACCGCCGCTGCCTATGCCCGCTACGACGGCTTGCTGGACCAGGTTGGTGTGCGCCTGAGCGAATTGTCGCCGCCGGAATCCGATCCGGCTGCGGTAGGCGAGGAGATCGCGCGCATCGTCGGCCTGCCGCATGGTTCGCGTCCCTTCCGCTCGGTGGTGGACTTCATCGACGACGGCGCAGCCGAAGTGACCGAAGTGGCGGAGCGGGTGCGCGAGCACTTCGCCGGGCGCATCGGCATCGCCGACCTGCTGAAAGTGAGCGCGTGAAGCTGCGCCATCTGGCCGGCGCCGCCGCTGTTTGCCTGGCCGTTCCGGGCCTGGCGTGGCAAGCGGTGCTGCCGGCGCGTGCCGAGGAGAGAGGAATGAAACAGTCGATAACTTACCTGCACCTGCTGCGCCACACGCCGTTCTTCACGGCGCTGACCACCGGGCAGCTGAAATACGTGATCGCCCATTCGACCGAATGGGAGGCGGCGGCGGGGCAGGAGGTCAGCAACGGCGTGCAGGCGTCCGATGACATGTGGGTGCTGCTGGATGGCGGCTGGCAGGTGGAGCTGGAGGGCAGGGTGGCCGCGTCGGGCCACGACAGTCCGGGCAAATGGTATGGCGGCGTGCTGTCGGCCTTGCCGCCGCAGGACAGCCGCCTGGTCACCAGCCAGCACTCGTACGTGATGCGTATCGCGCGGCGCGACCTGGAGCAGATGCTGTCGCTGGGCTTTCCCTTTGGACGGCACCTGCAGCAGGGCGCGGCCTTCTACGCCGGGCTCAATGCTTCGACGACCCGGCCCACAGATTGATATTGCCTTCCTGGGCTTGCGCGTCGATGGCGCGCAGTTCTTCGGCGCTGAAGGAGAGATTCTTCAGCGCCGCGACGTTTTCGCGGATCTGCGCCGGATTCGATGCGCCGATCAGGGTGGAGGTGATGCGCGGATCGCGCAGCACCCAGGCCAGCGCCATCTGGGCCAGGGTTTGTCCGCGCGCCTGGGCGATATCGTTCAGGGCGCGCACGCGTTTCAGGTTGTCCTCGCTCAGGTGCTCCTGCTTCAGCGAGGCGCCGCCGGGGCGGTTGACGCGCGCGTCCTGCGGAATGCCGTTCAGGTATTTGTCGGACAGGATGCCCTGCGCCAGTGCGGTAAAGGTGATGCAGCCGATGCCTTCGTTGCAGAGGGTATCCAGCAGGCCCTCGGTTTCGATCCAGCGGTTCAGCATATTGTAGGACGGCTGATGGATCAGGCAGGGCACTTTCCAGTCGGCCAGCAGGCGCCTGGCTTCAGCGGTTTTCTCGGCCGAGTAGGAGGAGATGCCGACGTACAGCGCCTTGCCCTGGTGGACGGCGTGGGCCAGGGCTGCCATGGTTTCTTCCAGCGGCGTGTTGGGGTCGAAGCGGTGCGAGTAGAAGATATCGACGTACTCGACGCCAAGGCGCTTCAGGCTCTGGTCGAGACTGGCCAGCACGTATTTGCGCGAGCCGCCGCCGCCGCCGTAGGGGCCGGGCCACATGTCCCAGCCGGCCTTGGTGGAGATGATCAGCTCATCGCGGTAGGGCTTGAAATCCTGCTGCAGGATGTGGCCGAAATTGGTTTCCGCGCTGCCGTAGGGCGGGCCGTAATTGTTGGCCAGGTCGAAGTGGGTGATGCCCAGGTCGAAGGCGGTACGCAGCATTTCGCGCTGGGTGGCGATGCTGGTCGTATCGCCAAAGTTATGCCACAGGCCCAGCGACATCAGCGGCAGCTTCAGTCCGCTGCGCCCGCAGCTGCGGTACTGCATTTCTTCGTAACGGTGGCGCGAGGCGGTGTAGGTCATCTGCAGTCTCCTGGGCTGGTGCGTGGGGTCACTATGATAGCGCGAACGCCACCGGTCCTGCAGTCAATGGTGTCCGTTTCGGTTCATTCGGCTGCGCGGGAGCAGGCTTGGGCAGCGGCCCGGCCAGCGCGTCGTAAGCCGGCGTCCTTCCGGCCGCCCGGAATGGACAAAAGCCCGCGCAGGCGGGCTTTTGGGAGGGGAACGAAGAACGCGATCAGGCGAAGTTCTTGTTCACGAAGGCCCAGTTGACCAGGTTCCAGAACGACTCGACGTACTTCGGACGGGCGTTGCGGTAGTCAACGTAGTAGGCGTGTTCCCAAACGTCGCAGGTCAGCAGCGGCGTGTCGGCGCTGGTCAGCGGGGTGGCGGCGTTGGAGGTGTTGACGATGTCCACGGAACCGTCAGCTTTTTTCACCAGCCAGGTCCAGCCGGAACCGAAGTTGCCCACGCAGGACTTGGTGAATTCTTCCTTGAACTTGTCGAAGGAACCCCACTTGGCGTTGATCGCGTCGGCAACGGCGCCGGTCGCTGCGCCGCCGGCGTTCGGCGCCAGGCAGTTCCAGTAGAAGGTGTGGTTCCATACCTGGGCGGAGTTGTTGAACACGCCGCCGGAGGATTTCTTGATGATCTCTTCCAGGGACAGGTTTTCGAACTCGGTGCCCTTGATCAGGTTGTTCAGGTTGGTCACATAAGCCTGATGGTGCTTACCGTAGTGGAATTCCAGGGTTTCTTTGGAGATGTGCGGCTGCAGCGCGTCCATTGCGTATGGCAGTGGTGGCAGGGTATGTTCCATGAATGTTTCCTTTTAGTTGAGACGAAAGTATATTTTTGCCGAAACGGCCACCATTGTAATACGACAGCAGAATGCCTGCTATGCGTAGCGCCTGGTTGTCTCGCGCACCACCAGTTCCAGCGGCGGAATCTTCGCCTCGGCCGGCTCGCCATGGATCAGGCGCAGCAGGGCATTGGTTGCAATCAGTCCCAGCTCGTACAGCGGCTGCTTGACCGTGGTCAGCGGCGGCGTGGTGTAGGCCGAGCCCGGCAGATCGTCGAAGCCGACCAGGGAGATGTCTTCCGGCACGCGGATGCCCTTGCGGTACAGCGCCAGCCGCACGCCATAGGCGCTCTGGTCGTTGGCGGCAAAAATGGCGCTGAACTGCTGGCGCGTGTCCAGCAGGTGGTTGACCGCCAGTAGGCCGGAATTCTCGTGGAAATTGCCTTCCACGATCAGGCGCGGATCGACCGGCAAACCGGACTCTTCCAGCGCGCGGCGGTAGCCCTTCATCCGGTCGATCGCGTCGTTATGGTTGGCCGGGCCGGAGACGAAGGCGATCTGGGTGTGGCCCAGTTCGATCAGGTGGCGCACCGCCAGCCAGGCGCCGTGTTCGTTGTCCATGCGGAAGCCGAGGGCCTGGCGCGTGTCCAGCAGGCGGCCGGTGGAGACGATCGGGCGCTGGGTGGAAAACTGCAGCACCGTCTGGTCCGACATGCGGCCCGACAGCAGCACGATGCCGTCCACCTTGCGCGCCAGCAGCAGGCGGATACGCTCGGTTTCCTCTTCCGCATTCCAGTGGCCGGAGACGATTACCGACGCATAGCCGGTACTCTTCAGCCCGTCATCGACGCCGTGCAGGATCTCGTCGAAGAAGGGCGAGGAAATATCCTGCACCACGATGCCGATGGTGTGCGTGCGGCCTTTCTTGAGCGCCTGCGCCATCAGGTTGGGCGCAAAATTGTTGCGGGCGATCGCTTTCAGCACGGCCTGGCGTTTCTCGTCCGATACTTTGGCGGTGCCGTTCAGAATGCGCGATACGGTGCTCGGCGATACGCCGGCCTCGCGCGCCACGTCGATCAGGGTTGAAGGTCCGGCGCCTTTCTCTTCTTCTGCCAATTGCACTCCCGTTGTATGAAATCCTTTTCAGGCAGATTACCTGAAATCACCTGGGGTTTCAATTTTACTCACAGCAAGGGCTGTACCGAGGCGATGCCAAGCTCGGCGCTGCCGTCCGCCAGGCGCACGGTCACGGTGGCGCGCGGCGTCAGCTGCTGCGGTGAACGCAGCACCGTGCCCCTGGCGTCGCTGACGATGGCGTAGCCGCGCTCCAGCGTGCGCTGCGGGTTGAGCAGTTCCAGCTGGGCCGACAGCGCCGCCAGCGCTTCGCGGCGCTGGGCGATCTGGGCGCCGGCGGCCAGGGCGGCGCGGTGCTGCAGGGCGCCCAGCTGGCCGCGCACGGCTGTCAGGTCGGGACGGCGCGCGGCGAGGCGGCCGGCCAGCTTGTCCAGCGTGAAGCGCGACTGCGCCAGCGGTGCGCGTTTGGCGTGCATCAGCGCCGTTGCCAGCGATTTGAGCTGGAATCGCTGCTGGTCGATGCGCGCGGTCGGGCTCAGCAGGCGGCGCGTGTAGTTGTCCAGCGTTTGCGACGCATCGCCCAGCGTGCGCCGCATCGAGCGGCGCAGGTCGGTGGTGTCGGCGCGCAGCGAGGCCATCCAGTCGGCCTGCGGGGTGGCCGAGAGTTCCGCTGCCGCGGTGGGCGTGGCGGCGCGCAGGTCGGCTGCAAAATCGCAGATGGTGAAGTCGGTTTCGTGGCCCACGCCGGAAATCACCGGCATGCTGCAGTTGGCCACCGCGTAAGCCACCGCTTCATCGTTGAAGGCCCACAGGTCCTCGATGCTGCCGCCGCCGCGGCATACCAGCAGCACGTCGCATTCGGCGCGGCGCGATGCGGTATTGATGGCGTTCACGATCTGCTCCGGCGCTTGCGCGCCCTGGACCAGGGTAGGGTAGAGGATGATGTTGACGTGCGGTGCACGGCGTTGCAAGGCGGTAAGGATGTCACGCAAGGCGGCGGCGGACGGGCTTGTCACAATGCCGATCGTGCGGGCAAACATCGGCAGGGCGCGCTTGCGTTCCGGCGCGAATACCCCGGCTGCCGTCAGCTTTTCCTTCAGGCGCAGAAATGCTTCGAACAGGGAGCCTACGCCCGCCCTGCGGATCGCTTCCACGTTGATCTGGTAATCGCCGCGTGGCCCGTACAGGGTCACCAGCGCCCGCACTTCCACCTTGTCGCCTTCGCGTGGAATGAAGTTGGCGTACTGGGCGCGGCCGCGGAACATGACGGCGCGCACCTGGGCGCCATCATCCTTCAGCGTGAAATACCAGTGGCCTGAGGAGGCGCGCGTGAAATTGGAGATTTCCCCAGCAATCCAGGTCAGTGGAAAACTGCGTTCCAGCAGGCGCGCCACGGCCTGGTTCAGGGCGCTGACGGTGATTACCTGGGTTTGATCGGTCGTGTTCATCGTTACGGATTAGTGAAGCTGTCCACACTTGTCTTGGGCGGTCATGCTTATGTCACATATGACTTCGTTTCGCAAGGATTTTTTGTAAACTGCTGATTATTAAGGGTAAACCGGGATGCTTCATTCGCGTGCATTTTATAAATATCCTTACGGATCAAGCACTTTGTCTGCCACGGTAGCTGTTACGCACAAAGATATCCACAGAAATTGTGTGGAACTTTTTGCCTGCGGACCAGGCGTGCTGAAAATTCGCGCAGAGTAACTTTCATTTTAGAAATCAACTACTTATCGCAACCGGGTGGAGCTTGCTCACATTTTTATCCACAGAAGTTGGGGAGAACTTCATGTGCGAGCGCACAAGGAAACGCTTCCACCTGGCCGGTTCTCCACCGCTGCACGCCTGCCTGTTTTTTGAGCGCGTAAAGTTTTCTGTTTCAAATCAAGGACTTTACGCCATACCCCTGTCCTTGCTCACAATATTGTCCACAGAATTTGTGCAGAAGCGCGGACTACGCATACAAAGATGCTAGTGATAAATTTTTACGCACGGCAAGAAAGTGCTTATAAATCAAAGACATTGATATGCATCAAGTGCCTTGCTCACAATCTTATCAACAGAATATGTGGGGAAGTGGATACCGCAAAAAGACCGCGGCAGACCGCATTAGTACCGCTTGCATACTTTTTGCGCATGAGAATAATTCTCTTCCGGATCAGTCACTTAGCATGCTTAGGGTGGCATTCTGCACAATTTTGTCCACAGAATATGTGCAGAACCTTGGCCTCTGAGGCATCGAAAAGTGCTGCTAAAAAATTTTGCATGGAGAAAATATCGTTTAAAATCAATTGGCTAGTATGTGGATACTATGCTTGCCAACATCCTTGTCCACAGAATATGTGGGTTTCGCACACACTTGCCGACTGCGTGCCAACAAGATACATTGCGCGTTTAGATTTTCTCTACACAGGAGTTCGAGTTGCTCGCAATTTTCCAAGCCGCAGGCTGGCCTATCTGGCTGTTGTTGATTGCCTCTATCGTTGCTACCGCACTGATCATCGAGCGCCTGATGTATCTCCGCCGATCGCGCATCATTCCCAAGACATTGCTGGATGAGGTGGTGCGCGTGTACCGCAGCGGGAATATCGCTCCCGACATCGTTGCCAAGCTGGAGAACAGCTCGCCGCTGGGCGTGGTGCTGGCTGCCGCGCTGCGCAACGTGAATGCGCCGCGCGATGTGATGAAGGAATCCATCGAAGAGGCCGGCAGCGCCGTCGCCCACACACTGGAGCGCTTCCTGACCACGCTGGGCACCATTGCCACCCTGGCTCCGCTGATGGGCCTGTTCGGTACCGTGGTCGGCATGATCGAGATCTTCGGTTCCACCAACGCGGCCGGCACCAATCCGGCCATGCTGGCGCATGGTATTTCCGTTGCGCTGTACAACACCGGCTTCGGCCTGGCGATCGCCATGCCGACCCTGGTGTTCTACCGTCACTTCCGCGCCCTGGTGGACAGCTTCGTCATCGAAATGGAGCAGCAGGCAGTGAAGTTCGTGGACATCGTCCACAACACGCGCAACTAAGCGGGGCGCTCCATGGCCATGAATTTCCGCAGGGGACAGAAGCGCGAAGATCCGGAAATCAACCTGATTCCGTTTATCGACGTGCTGCTGGTCATCCTGATCTTCCTGATGGTCACCACGACCTACAGCAAGTTCACCGAGCTGCAGATCACGCTGCCGACGGCCGACGCCGAGAAGGCGCTCGAGAAGCCGGCCGAGATCAACGTCACGGTCGATGCCAAGGGCAACTACACGGTGAACAACCAGCCGGTGTCCTTCTCCAACGTGGCCGGCCTGGCCGAGCACCTGCGCGCGGCCGCCAGGCCGGGCGAGCATCCGGTGGTGATCGTCAACGCCGACCAGTTCGCCATGCACCAGATGGTGGTCAACGTGATGGAGGCGGCGCGTCTGGCGGGCTTCGACAAGCTGACCTTCGCGGCCCAGACCGGCCAAGGGAAGTAATGGCGTCATCCCTGGAGAGTACGCTCAGCCGCGAGTGGCTGCGGCGCGGGCCACTGGCTTGTTCATTGTGGCCGCTCTCCCTGCTGTTTCGCGGCATTGCCGCCGTGCGCCGCGGGCTGTATGCCGCGGGCATTTCCCATTCCGAACGCTTGCCGGTACCGGTGGTGGTGGTCGGCAATATCTTCATTGGCGGCACCGGCAAGACGCCGCTCACCATCTGGCTGATCGATGCCTTGCGCGACGCCGGCTATACGCCGGGCGTGATTTCGCGCGGCTTCGGCAGTTCGGCGGCGGCGCCGCGGCTGGTCACGGTGGCGTCGATTCCGGCCGAAGTGGGCGATGAGCCGGTGCTGATTGCGGCCCGTACCCGGGCGCCGGTGATGGTAGGACGGCGCCGGGCCCAGGCGGGCAGGGCGCTGCTGGCCGAGCGGCCGGATGTGGACGTCATCATCGCCGACGACGGCCTGCAGCACTATGCGCTGGCGCGCGATGTGGAAATCGTACTGTTCGACGGGCGCGGCGTAGGTAATGGCTGGACCTTGCCGGCCGGTCCGCTGCGCGAGCCGCCGTCGCGGCGGCGCGACTTCACCGTGGTCAACACGCCGGCGCTGACGCCGCAGCTGGCGGCCATTGTCGCCCCGCACGCCGGCCGGCAAGGCACGGCCGGCCAGGCCGGCGGCGCGGCGCCGGTGCAGATGGTGATGGTGGGCGACGTCGCCGAACGCCTGGGCGATGCGGCGCAGCGCCTGCCGCTGGCCGGGCTGGCGGCGCGCATGGCGGCCACGGGCGGCAAGGTGGCCGCCGCGGCCGGTATCGGCAATCCCGGCCGCTTCTTTGCCCTGCTGCGCGCGGCCGGCCTGCAGCCGCAGGAGCTGCCGCTGCCCGACCACCATGACTTTACAGACCGTCCATTCGACGGAATCGATGCCGACCTTATTCTGATCACAGAGAAGGATGCAGTAAAATGTCGGCAAATTGAAGAACTTAACAACGACCCGCGAATCTGGGTCGTTCCAGTCAGCGCCCGCATCGACCGCGCGCTGGCTGACCAAATTGTGGAGAAATGTCGTGGATGCACGTCTGCTTGATATCCTGGTCTGCCCTGTCTGCAAGGGTCCTCTGGAATACGATAAAAAGAACCAGGAACTGATCTGCCGCGGCGACCGCCTGGCCTACCCGATCCGCGACGGTATTCCGATCATGTGGGCCGACGAAGCGCGCACCCTGCAGGACAGCCCGGAGTAACGGCGTGTCCTTCATCGTCATCATCCCGGCCCGCCTGGCCTCGACCCGCCTGCCGAACAAGCCACTGGCCGACCTGGGCGGCAAGCCCATGGTGGTGCGCGTGGCCGAACGCGCGGCCGAATCCGGCGCCAGCCGCATCATCGTCGCCACCGACCACGAAGACATCAGGGCCGCCTGCGAACAGCATGGCGTGGAAGTGTGCATGACCCGTGCCGACCATCCGTCCGGCACCGACCGCATTGCCGAAGTGGCGCAGAAACTGAACCTGCCTGCCGACGCCGTGGTGGTCAACCTGCAGGGCGACGAACCCCTGATCGATCCCGAACTGCTGAAGGCGGCCGCCGCCCGCATCGGGGCCGACGTGCCGATGGCCACCTGCGCCCATCCGCTGCACGACGCAGCCGACACCTTCAACCCGAACGTGGTGAAAGTCGTGCTGGACAAGCAGGGCCGCGCCCTGTATTTCAGCCGCGCCACCATCCCTTGGCACCGTGACGCCTTCGCACAAACGAAGGACGCACTGCCCTCCGGCTATACCCCGTTGCGCCATATCGGACTTTACGCCTATCGCAACGACTTCCTGCAGGCCTACCCGGCGCTGGAAGTCTCCCCGCTGGAAAGCATCGAAGCGCTGGAACAGCTGCGCGTGCTGTGGCACGGCTTCCCGATTGCGGTCCACGTCACCGGCGCCGCTCCTGCGCCGGGCGTGGATACGCCGGCCGATCTGGAGCGGGTGCGCACTCACTACAGCTAGTCGAATAACCAACAGCGGTTTTGGATTCCGATTGGCGTTTTGCCTTACTTTTGTGGTAAGTTTCGTAGCAAGGTAGTCAAGGCAACCACATTATTTATAAATTGTTTTAGGAAATTTCATGCGTCTCATTCTGTTAGGAGCACCCGGCGCCGGTAAAGGCACCCAGGCCACCTTCATCAAGGAAAAGTACAACATCCCGCAGATTTCCACCGGCGACATGCTGCGTGCCGCCATCAAGGCCGGCACCGAACTGGGTATCGCTGCCAAGAAGGTGATGGACGCCGGCCAGCTGGTGTCCGATGACATCATCATCGGCCTGGTCAAGGAGCGCCTGAAAGAAGCCGATTGCGCCAGCGGCTACCTGTTCGACGGCTTCCCGCGCACCATCCCGCAGGCGGACGCCATGAAGGACGCCGGCGTGAACATCGACTACGTGCTGGAAATCGACGTGCCGGATGAGCAGATCATCGAGCGCATGTCCGGCCGCCGCTGCCACCCTGGCTCGGGCCGCACCTACCATGTGAAATTCAACCCGCCGAAGGAAGAGGGCAAGGACGACGTGACCGGCGAAGCGCTGGTGCAGCGCGACGACGACAAGCCTGAAACCGTGAAGAAGCGCCTGGACGTATACCACAACCAGACCGAAGTCCTGGTGGGCTATTACAACGACTGGGCGCAATCGGGCGCTCCGGGTGCACCGAAATACCGCAAGATCGAGGGCGTCGGCCCTGTCGAGGAAATCCGCGACCGCGCATTCGCGGCGCTGTCCAACTGACATCAAGCGGGCCACATGGCCCGCTTTTCATTTGCGGGCCCTGTGCCTGCCATCGCGGCCCCCTGGCCGTGGCATCAAAGGTTTGCAGTACGTGGTTGGCTAGTTCCGATTTCGTTTTGTAGCACTTGATTCTAATAACAGAAGGGGGCAATCATATGGCAGCAAGTCTTTGGTTCGCGATAGCGTGCGGTGTGCTCGCAGTCGTCTATGGTTTGTGGGCACGCAACTGGATTCTGGCGCAGGACGCGGGCAATCCGCGCATGCAGGAGATCGCAACAGCCATCCAGCAGGGCGCGGCGGCGTATCTCGCGCGGCAGTACCGCACAATCGGCATCGTGGGCGTGGTGCTGCTGATAGCAATCTTCTTCCTGCTCGGCTGGCAGACGGCGCTGGGCTTCTTCATTGGCGCGGTGCTGTCCGGCGCCTGCGGCTTCATCGGCATGAACGTTTCGGTGCGCGCCAATGTGCGCACGGCGCAGGCGGCTTCGGTCGGCATGAACGAAGCGCTGAACGTCGCCTTCAAGGGCGGCGCCATCACCGGCATGCTGGTGGTGGGCCTGGGCCTGCTGGGCGTGGTGCTGTTCTACTGGCTGCTGACGGCGCAGGGCGCACAGGGCGCCACCCCGCACGACGTGATCAAGCCGCTGATCGGCCTGGCCTTCGGCGCATCCCTGATCTCGATCTTTGCCCGTCTCGGCGGCGGCATCTTCACCAAGGGCGCGGACGTGGGCGCCGACCTGGTGGGCAAGGTGGAAGCCGGCATCCCGGAAGACGATCCGCGCAACCCGGCCGTGATTGCCGACAACGTGGGCGACAACGTCGGCGACTGCGCCGGCATGGCGGCCGACCTGTTCGAAACCTATGTGGTGACGCTGATCGCCACCATGCTGCTGGGCGCACTGCTGATCGTGAATGCGCCGCTGCAGGCCATCATGTATCCGATGCTGCTGGGCGCCGTGTCCATCCTCGGCTCGATTGTCGGCTGCTCGATGGTCAAGGCCAAGCCGGGCAAGAAGATCATGTCGGCCCTGTACACGGGGCTGTGGTGGGCGGCCGGGCTGTCCCTGATCGGCTTCGTGGTGGTGACCTGGATGCTGTGGCCGGACGATGACATGCGCTACAAGATGCTGGGCGCCACCGTGGTCGGCATCGTGCTGACCGGCCTGATGGTGTACATCACCGAGTTCTACACCGGCACCGACTTCAAGCCGGTACGGCATATCGCCGAGGCCTCCACCACCGGCCACGGCACCAACATCATTGCCGGCCTGGGCGTGTCGATGAAGTCCACCGCCTGGCCGGTAATTGCGGTCTGCGTCGCCATCCTGGTCTCCTTCAAGCTGGCCGGCCTGTACGGGGTGGCGATTGCCGCCACCTCCATGCTGTCGATGGCCGGCATCGTGGTGGCGCTGGATGCCTACGGTCCGGTCACCGACAATGCCGGCGGCATCGCCGAAATGGCGGGCATGCCCGATTCGGTGCGCGCCATTACCGATCCGCTGGACGCGGTGGGCAATACCACCAAGGCCGTGACCAAGGGCTATGCCATCGGTTCCGCCGGCCTGGCGGCGCTGGTGCTGTTTGCCGATTACACGCACGCGCTGGAAACGCGCGAGCTGAAGATGACGTTCGACCTGTCCGACCCGATGGTGATCGTAGGCCTGTTCATCGGCGGCCTGATTCCCTACCTGTTCGGCGCCATGGCGATGGAAGCCGTGGGGCGCGCCGCGGGCGCCGTGGTGGTGGAGGTGCGCCGCCAGTTCCGCGACATCAAGGGCATCATGGACGGTAGCGGCAAGCCGCAGTACGACAAGGCGGTCGATATGCTGACCGCGTCCGCCATCAAGGAAATGATCCTGCCTTCGCTGCTGCCGGTGCTGGTGCCGATCCTGGTCGGCATGCTGCTTGGCCCGCGTGCGCTGGGCGGCCTGCTGATGGGCACCATCATTACCGGCCTGTTCGTGGCGATTTCCATGACCACCGGCGGCGGCGCCTGGGATAACGCGAAGAAGTATATCGAGGACGGCAACCATGGCGGCAAAGGCTCCGACGCGCACAAGGCGGCGGTGACCGGCGATACCGTGGGCGATCCGTACAAGGATACGGCAGGTCCGGCCGTGAACCCGCTGATCAAGATCATCAATATCGTGGCGCTGCTGCTGGTGCCGCTGCTGCCGGCGTCCGGCATCCTGTCGGTGACGATGGCGCCGATCCAGGCGGCCGCGCCGCAGGTGGCGCCGGCCACCGCGCCGGAACAGCCGGCGCTGGCCCCGGCCAGCGTGGTTCCTGCCGCGGCGACGGCGTCCGCCGCCGAAGCGGGCGAACCGACTGCCGCCAAGTAGGCCGCAGCGTTGACGCCAGCGCCGCGTGCGCGGCGCTGCAGCGAATTGGACTATGATGGGAGCCAGGAGGCTCCCATGTTTTTTCCGATCGCCGCCCTGGCCATTGCTGCCGTTTTCGCCACTGCCGCCGGCGCGGCTGAGCTGACGCCCCAGCAATACGCCAGGCTGCCCGTCTGCACCCTGAGCGCCGACGGCAAACGCCTGGCCGTCGAACCCTGCCGTACCGCACCGGCCAGGAGGCCGATGCCGCGCCGCGCCGTGCCGCAAGCCAGCGATCCCACGCCGCGCATGGCTGCCCCGCGCAATACCGAAGTCCCGCAAGCCACCTGGACGCCGACGCTGACGCCGTCCGCGCCGCCTTCGTCGGTGGCTTCCGCCGCCGCTGCGCTGCCGCCACCTGCTGCCGGCACGGCGTACACGCCGGGCAAGGCCCCGGCGGTGCCAACCCTGCCGCCGCTCACGCCCAACCCCGGCCCGAGTGCGCCCACGCCGGTCCTGTGCGGCCCCGGCGGCTGCCGCGACCCGGCCAGCGGCACCTTCATTCCCGGCCCGGCCGGCACCGGCGTCAGCCCGTCCGGACGCCAGTGCAGCAACAACGGGCAGTGGATGACCTGCCAGTGATTCGCTACAATAGCCCCTGTTTGACGTTTACGTAACGTAAAGCAGTATCGATAACCGAGACATCGAATAGGGGAAGACATGCAGATCAAGGATCAGGTATTCATCATTACCGGCGGCGCGTCCGGCCTGGGCGCGGAATCGGCGCGCATGATTGTCGCCAACGGCGGCAAGGTGGTGCTGGCCGACGTGCAGGTGGACGCGGGCGAAAAGCTGGCCGCTGAGCTGGGGGGCAAATTCGTCAAGTGCGACGTGACTTCGGAAGCGGATGGGCTGGCCGTGGTGGCTGCCGCGAGCGGCATGGGCACGCTGCGTGGCCTGATCAACTGCGCCGGCGTGGCGCCGGCCGTGAAGACCGTGGGCAAGGATGGTCCGCATCCGCTGGACGTGTTCCAGCGCACCATCAACATCAACCTGGTCGGCACCTTCAATATGTGCCGCCTGGCGGCCGATGCCATGGCGAAGACCGATGCGCTGGAGTGGGGCGAGCGCGGCGTGATCATCAATACTGCGTCCGTGGCGGCGTTTGATGGACAGATTGGACAGGCCGCTTATGGCGCCTCCAAAGCAGCCGTGGCGGGGATGACGCTGCCGATGGCGCGCGATCTGTCGCGCAGCGGCATTCGCGTGATGACCATCGCGCCGGGCATCTTCGAGACGCCGATGCTGCTGGGGATGCCGGCCGAGGTACAGGACGCGCTGGGCAAGATGGTGCCGTTCCCTTCGCGCCTGGGCAAGCCGTTTGAATATGCGCAGCTGGCGAAGGCTATTATCGAAAATACCATGATGAATGGCGAGACGATTCGCCTGGATGGGGCGATTCGGATGCAGCCGAAGTAAAGCTGGCTTTGGGTAGTAAGCCACAAGCCGGGTAATAAATCCCAACCGGGGTAATAATCCCAACCGGGTAGTAAACCCAAACCCGGGGTCAGACCCACGGGGTCTGACCCTGGCCCGCGGCGGCTGCGCATAGGGTCAGACCCCGTGGGTCTGACCCCGCATTTCGGTTTTGCGGTACGATGCGAACTTGCCATTGGAGATCGCATGACCCGTCAGAAATCCCTAGCCCCAGCCATTCTCGCCGCCGCGCTGCTCAGCGCAAACCTCGTCCACGCCCAGGAAATCGCCCAGCGCGCCCCTGAAATCGCCACCGGCTACCAGGAAAAATCCGGCTGGACCGCCGAAAAATTCATGGTGGCCGCCGCCAACCCGCTGGCCACCGACGCTGGCTACCAGATGCTGAAGCAGGGCGGCACGGCCGTCGATGCCGCCATCGCCACCCAGCTGGTGCTCACCCTGGTCGAGCCGCAATCGTCGGGCATCGGCGGCGGCGCCTTCCTGATGCACTTCGACGGCAAGCGCGTGCAAGCCTACGACGGCCGCGAAACCGCGCCCGCCACCGCCGACGAAAAACTCTTCCAGGACGCCAACGGCAAGCCTGTCTCGCGCGAAGAAGGCGTGGTTGGCGGCCGCTCCACCGGCGCGCCCGGCGTGCTGCGCATGCTGGAGCTGGCGCACAAGGAGCACGGCAAGCTGCCCTGGGCCAAACTGTTCGAGCCGGCCATCAAGCTGGCGGAAAACGGTTTTGCCGTCAGTCCGCGCCTGAACGCGCTGCTGACCTGGGACAAGTACATCAGCCGCGACCCGATCGCCGCCGCCTATTTCTACGACAAGGACGGCAAGCCGCGTCCCGTCGGCTACATCCTGAAGAATCCCGCGCTGGCGAAAACCCTGCACGAAATCGCCCAGGGCGGCGCGGACGCCTTCTACAAGGGCCGCATCGCACGCGATATCGCCGCCAAGGTGGCCTCCCACCCGACCAATCCCGGCCGCCTGACTGCCGCCGACATCGCCGGCTACAAGGCGAAGGAACGCGATCCGGTCTGCTCCGACTACCGCGCCTACACCGTCTGCGGCATGCCGCCGCCATCCTCCGGCGGCATTGCCATCGCGCAGATCCTCGGCGTGCTGGAATCGAAGAACCTGGGCGCCTATGCGCCGAAGAACGGCATGCTTACGGCCGACGGCATTCACCTGATGTCCGAAGCCGAGCGCCTGGCGTATGCTGACCGCAACCGCTACGTGGCCGATACCGACTTCGTGCCGCTGCCCGGCAAAGGCGTCGCCTCGCTGCTCGACAAGAACTACCTGAAGCTGCGCTCCGGCCAGATCGCCGACAAGTCGATGGGCCGCGCCCGCGCCGGCGTGCCGCCCGAAGTGAAGGTGGCGTGGGGCGACGATACGGCGCTGGACAAGCCGTCCACCTCGCACCTGGTGGCGGTGGACGGCTACGGCAACGGCCTTTCCATGACCACCTCGGTGGAAGACGCCTTCGGTTCGCGCCAGATGGTCGATGGCTTCATCCTCAACAACCAGCTGACCGATTTCTCCTTCGACTCGGTGGATGAAAACGGCCCGGTCGCCAACCGCGTGCAGGCCAACAAGCGCCCGCGCAGCTCGATGTCGCCGACGCTGGTGTTTGACAAGCAGACGAGGAAGCTGGTGCTGGCCACCGGTTCGCCGGGCGGCTCCACCATCATCAACTACGTGGCCAAGGTGCTGGTCGGCACGCTGGACTGGAACCTGAACGTGCAGCAGGCCATCAGCCTGCCCAACTTCGGCAGCCGCAACGGGCCGACCGAGCTGGAAGCAGGGCGCTTCAGCCAGGCCACCATCGAGGAGCTGAAGGCGCGCGGCCACGACGTGCGCCAGAACGAGCAGAACTCCGGCCTGCAGGGCCTGCAGCGCATGCAGAAGGATGGCCGCGCGGTCTGGTTCGGCGGCGCCGATCCGCGCCGCGAAGGCATCGTCAAGGGCGACTGAGCAAGGGAGCCACAACGCCCTTCCGGGGGCGCGCGGCTTCATGCTAATCTTTCCCCATGGGACCAAAAAAGAAGACAGGACTGATCCTGACGGGCGGCGGCGCCCGCGCGGCCTACCAGGTGGGCGTACTGCAAGCCATTCAGGAGATCCTGTGGGAAGAGGGCTGGCCGCCCGCGCGTAATCCCTTCCAGGTCATCTGCGGCACCTCGGCCGGCGCCATCAACGCCACCGCGCTGGCCTGCCGCGCCGACAACTTCGGCGAAGGCGTGCAGAAGCTGCTGGACGTCTGGAACAATATCGAGGTCGAACAGGTATACCGCGCCGACTCGCTGGGCGTGCTGCGTTCCGGTGCGCGCTGGCTGTCCATCCTGTCCTTCGGCTGGCTGCTGCGCAAATGGCGCGCCGCGCCGCCCACCTCGCTGCTGGACAACACGCCGCTGGCCAACCTGCTGCACCGCATGCTGGACCTGCCGCGGCTCGACTCCTGCCTGCAGGAAGGCCTGCTGCACGCGCTGGCGGTGACCGCGTCCTCCTACACCGGCGGGCAGCACATCACCTTCTACCAGACCGCCGCCGAGATCGCGCCCTGGATCCGCATGCAGCGCATCGCCATGCAGGACCAGATCGGCGTCGAGCACCTGCTGGCGTCGTCCGCCATTCCCTTCATCTTCCCGGCCGTGCCGCTGTACATGGCCGGCCACCAGGAATACTGCGGCGACGGGTCGATGCGCCAGCTGGCGCCGATCTCGCCGGCGATCCACCTGGGCGCGGCGAAAGTGCTGGTGGTCGGCGCCGGCCGCCTGACGGAACCGGCGCGGCAGGCAATGGAGTCGCCGCGCTATCCGAGCCTGGCGCAGATTGCCGGCCATGCGATGTCCTCCATCTTCCTGGATGGACTGGCGGTGGATATCGAACGCCTGAACCGCATCAACCACACGCTGTCCGTACTGCCGCCGGAAGTGCTGGAGAGTACGCCGCTGCGGCCGGTCGAGCTGCTGGTGATCGCGCCCTCCGAAAGGCTGGATGATATCGCGCTGCGCCACGTTGCCAGTTTGCCGGCGCCGATCCGCGCCATGCTGTACGGGATCGGCGCCACGGAATCGCGCGGCGCGGCGCTCGCCTCCTACCTGCTGTTCGAGGCCAGCTACACGCGCGAATTGATCCGTCTCGGCCAGCACGATACCCAGGCGCGGCGGGCGGATGTTCTTGCCTTTTTCGATAGATAGTAAAATGGCATAGGTTACCGCGTTTTCGAGTCCCGATTTGCCAGTTCGCTGCCTCACCCTCACATTGCTGAAACGCTTTGCCGCCCTTGGACTGGCCGGTGGCATTGCCCTGTCCGCCCTGGCTGCGCCACCGCGGACGCTGCGCTTCGACCAGCTGAATGTAGAGGACGGGCTGGCGCAGGAGTCGGTGCTGGCCATCGCGCAGGACAAGCAGGGCTTCATGTGGTTCGGCAGCCAGGCGGGCCTCTCGCGCTACGACGGCTACCGCGTAACCGTGTACCGCAATATCGTCTCCGACCGCCGCAGCCTGGCCGAAAACTGGGTGGGTGCCTTGCATATTGATCGTAAGGGTCGCATGTGGGTCGGCACCGACAGCGGCCTCGATCTGTTCGATCCCGTCAGGCAGAATTTCAGCCACTTCCTGCCCAGGGAGCCGGAGAAGCGCGGCAGCGGCAATACCCACATCCGCGCCATCATCGACGATGGACAGGACGACCTGTGGATCGGCACCAAGGATGGCCTGCAGCACTTCGATCCGGACAGCGGCAAGTTCAGCATCTGGCATGCGGAGCAGGGCAGGCCGGACAGCCTGTCGCACGACCAGATCAACGCACTGGCGCGCGATGCGCAGGGGCGCCTGTGGATTGCCACGCCGGCCGGGCTGGACATGCTGGCGCCCGGCACGCAAAGCTTCCGGCATTTCCGCCTCGACGGCGGGCGCCACGCGCCGCAGACGCTGTTGCTGGCCAGGGACAAGGTGCTGTGGGTCGGCACCCAGAACGGCATCGAGCTGTGGCAGGTGGACGGCGCCGAGCCGCAGCGGCGCCGCCTCGGCGAGGCCGAGGGCCTGCCGCCCGGCCTGGTGCGCAGCATCTACCAGGACCCGGACGGCACCATCTGGGTCGGCACGCAAAACGATGGCCTGTTCCGCTGGCGCGCCACGGAGAACCGTTTCGTGCAGTACCGCCACCAGCAGGGCGACCCGCATGGCCTGGCCGACAACTACGTTTATTCCATCTACCGCGACCGCGTCGGCACGCTGTGGGTCGGCACCTGGTACAGCGGCGTCAGCCGCGTCGATCTGGGCAGCGGCGGCTTTGCGCGCCTGGTGAAGGACCCCAGCCATCCCAACTCGCTGACCGACAACAAGGCGCGCGGCATTCTCGATGCGGGCGGCGGCAAGGTCTGGGTCGGCAACAGCGATGGCCTGAACCTGTACGACACGGTGACCGGCAATGCGAGCCTGTACCGCCTGCCTTCCGGCGACGGCACCAGGTTCGAGCAGAACGTCACCGCGCTGTGGAATGACCCGCGCGACCTGCAGGGGCCGGTGTGGGTCGGCAGCCGCAACGGCGTGCGCCGCTTCGACACGCAGACGCGCCGCTTCGGCCCGCTGCTGCTGACGCATGGCGATCCCGAGAACGATACGGTGCGCTATATGTACGGCGACCGCCAGGGCCTGCTGTGGGTCTCGACGCGCGGCGGGCTGCATCGCCTCGATCCGGAAAGCGGCGGCGTGCTGACCTACCGCCACGATCCGGCCGACAGCAGCAGCCTGGCCGACAACACCGTGCGCCCGGTGCTGGAAGACCGGCGCGGCAATCTGTGGGTGGGCACCTTCAATGGCCTCGACCTGCTGGAGCGGCGCAGCGGACGCTTCACGCATTTCCGCCACAGCCCGAACGACCCGGCCAGCCTGAGCCACAACGAAGTGCATTACCTGTACGAGGACGCGGACGGCACGCTGTGGGTGGGCACGGCGGCGGGCCTGAACCGCATGGAGCGGCGGGCCGACGGCAGCGTGCAGTTCCGCCGCTACCTGCGCAAGGACGGCCTGGCCGACGATGCGATTGCCGGCATCCTGCCGGGCAAGGAAGGGCACCTGTGGCTGTCCACGAATACCGGCATTTCGCGCCTGGACATGCGCAGCGGCCAGGTGCGCAACTACTCCGGCGCCGATGGCACCATCGAAGGCGCCTACTTTGACGGCGCCACCCTGCGCGCGGCCGACGGTACGCTGTACTTCGGCGGCTTCAATGGCGTGACCGCCTTCGATCCGGAGGAAGTGCGCGAGAACAGCGTGGCGCCCACGGTGGCCATCACCGACTTCCAGATCTTCAACAAGTCGGTGCGGCCGGGGCAGGGCGGGCCGCACGGCGGCGTGCTGAAGGCGGCCATCGAATACACCAGCGAACTGTCGCTGCGCGAACAGGATTCCGTGTTCGCGCTGGAATTCGCGGCGCTGCACTACGCCGCGCCGCAGCGCAACCGCTTTGCCTACCAGCTGCAGGGCTTCGACAAGGACTGGGTGATCACCGATGCCAACAAGCGCTTCGCCACCTACACCAACCTCGATCCGGGCAGCTACGTGTTCCGCGTCAAGGCCGCCAACAAGGACGGCATCTGGAACGACAATGCCGCCACGCTGCGCATCGTTATCGAGCCGCCGTTCTGGAAGACCTGGTGGTTCCGCAGCGGCATCGGCCTGCTGCTGGCCGGTATCGCCTACGGCGTGTACCAGGCCCGCGTGCGCGTGCTGCGCGGCCAGCGGGCGCGCCTGGAACAGCAGGTCAGCCTGCGCACGGCCGAAGTGGAGCTGAAGAACAAGCTGCTGCAGGAACAGAAGCGAGAACTGGAACAGCGCGACAAGCACCTGAGCCATGCCAAGCAGCGCGCCGAGGAAGCCACGCGCCAGAAGTCCGAATTCCTGGCCAATATGAGCCACGAGATGCGCACCCCGCTGGCCGGGGTGATCGGCATGCTGGGTTTTGCGCTGCGCGACGGCGCCCTGAAGGAACGCACGCGCGACCAGATCGAGCGCGGCCAGGCCAATGCGCAATCGCTGCTGACCATCATCAACGACCTGCTGGATTTCTCCAAGATCGAAGCGGGCAAGCTGGCCATCGAGCATATCGACTTCGCGCTGGCGGGCGCGGTGGAAAACGTGGTCAGCCTGTTCGCGGAGCAGACCACGGCCGCCGTGGTCGGCTTCCACGTCGAATTCGATCCGGGCCTGCCGCCTTTCGTGGTGGGCGATCCGACCCGCCTGCGCCAGGTGCTGGTAAACCTGGTCGGCAATGCATTCAAGTTTACGGAAAAGGGCGAGGTGCGCCTGCGCGTGCAGCGCGTGGACGACGCCAGCGTCAAGCCGGGCTGGCACCTGATCCGCTTCTCGGTGTCCGATACCGGCATCGGCATTCCGCCGGAGGAGTTGCCGCGCCTGTTCCAGCAGTTCGAGCAGGGCGACACCACCACCACCCGCCGCTACGGCGGCACGGGCCTGGGCCTGGCCATCTGCCGCCAGCTGGTGGAGCTGATGGGCGGCGTGATCGTGGCCGACAGCACGCCCGGCGCCGGTTCCACCTTCAGTTTTACCGTTCCGCTGCCGAACGGCGTGGCGCCGCCGCTGGTGCCGCATGTGCCGCGCCAGCCGCACAGCCACCAGCTGCGCGTGCTGTGCGCGGAAGACTTCCCGACCAACCAGATCATCATCCGCATGATGCTGGAAGAACTGGGGCACCGGGCGGACATCGTCGGCACCGGCGCACTGGCCGTTGCCGCCTGCGCCCAGGCGCGCTATGACCTGATCCTGATGGATGGCCGCATGCCGGAGATGGACGGCCCGACGGCCACGCGCCTGATCCGCTCCGGCGGTCCGCACGAAGCGCCGGTGCTGGACCAGGAACTGATGATCATCGCGCTGACGGCCAACGCCAGCGAGGAAGACCGCGGCCGCTACCTGGCTTCGGGCATGGACGATTTCCTGACCAAGCCGATCGACGAAGGCGCGCTGCACCTGCAACTGAGCCGCGCCATCGAACGCCAGCTGCAGCGCGGCATTGCCATGCCGCCGATGCCGCGCAAGGAGGCGCGCCCTTCGGTGGCGGACCTGGATGCGATGTTCGGCGTGCTGCCCGAGCCGGGCGCCACGCTCCTGCTGCCGCCCGGCAGCCATGCTGCGGATGCGCTCAAGCTGCGCCTGCGCGATGCCTTCGTGGCCGATCTGCCGGAACGCCTGCGCGAACTCGATGCGGCGCTGGCCGCGGCCGACGCGGATGCGGCCGGGCGGCTGTTCCATGGCATGAAAGGCAGTGCGGCCTATCTGGCCGAAGCCGAGCTGCACACCTTGTGCGGCGAACTGGAAAAAGCTGCCGACCGCGCACTGTGGCCGGCAATCCAGTCCAAGCTGCCGCGCTTGCGCGTTCTGCTGGATCACGTGGTGGCGCCGCCCCGCCGCTGAAGCGGGCATAATGTGGACTGTGCGCTGCACAATGTGGAGAGTTGAATGAAAGTGCTGGTGGTTGACGACGACGTCGTATCGCGCATGGTGCTGATGCACCTGATCGACGGCTGCGGGAAGTTCGATATTGTGGAAGCCGAGGACGGCGCCGATGCATGGGCGCAGCTCGAAGCCGGCTTGCGTCCCGCGATCTGCTTCTGCGACCTGCGCATGCCGCGCCTGTCCGGCATGGAGCTGCTGCAGCGCGTGAAAAGCCACCCCGAACTGAGTGGCCTGCCTTTCGTTCTGGTATCGTCCGCGACGGACAAGGAAACCGTGCAGCAGGCCACGCTGGCCGGCGCTGCCGGCTATATCGTGAAACCCTTCCAGTCCGACCAGGTGCGCGTGCATCTGGGCGCCTTCCTCGATCAGGCGGCGCAGGGCTATGAGCACCGCGCCGAGGAAGCGGAGGACACGCAGCTGCGCCTGGGCATCAGCGCCGACCGCCTGCTGGTGTATCTGGCCGGCTTCCAGAACCAGCTGACGGCGTCCGCCAACGAGCTGCAGGCGCTGCTGGAGCGCGGCGAGCAGGAAGAGGCGCATATCCGCATCGAGCGCCTGCATGCCGGCTGCGTGACCCTGGGCCTGAACGGCGCCGCCGCGGCGCTGAAGCAGTTCGAACGCGGCCAGCTGGATAACGACTCGGTGCAGGCCGGCCTGTCGGATGTGATCCGCGCCGTCATCCACCAGTCCTCGCTGGTGCGCCAGGCCAACTGAGTGGCTATTCAGCCTCTTGCAGAGGATATAGTTTAGGTTTAAAGTACCTGGGTGCAGGCTGAATCAACGACCACTTACCCAGGGCGATCATGAACAGACCATCTGCAGTTGAACCAAGCGCGCATCTCGATCAGTTCGCGCGCGAGCACCTCCCGCCGCAGGAACAGTGGCCCGAGCTGGTCTTCGATCTGCCGGCGCTGCAATATCCAGCGCGCCTGAATTGCGTCGCCGAACTGCTGGACCGTGCGGTGGCGCAGGGCGGTGGCGCGCGCATCGCGCTGCGCAGCGAGCATGAGACCTGGACCTACGCCCAGCTGAAAGAAAAGGTGGACCGCATCGCGCATGTGCTGCGCGGTCCCATGGCCCTGGTGCCGGGCAACCGCGTGCTGCTGCGCGGCGCCAACCATCCGATGATGGCGGCGGCCGTGCTGGCCGTGCTGAAGGCGGGCCTGATCGCCGTGCCGACCATGCCGCTGCTGCGCGCACGCGAACTGGATGTGATCATGAACCGCGCCAGGGTGAACGCGGTGCTGTGCGCCACCTCGCTGCACGAGGAAATCGAAGCGGCGCCGGCGCGGCCGGACAGGGTCGTCTATTTCAACGGCGGCGCTGAAGAGGGTTCGCTGGAGGCGCTGATGGCGCAGCAGCCATCCTCCTTTGACGCCTGTGACACCTCGGCGGAAGACATCTGCCTGATCAGCTTCACCTCGGGCACCACCGGCATCCCGAAAGGCACGATGCACTTCCACCGCGATGTGCTGGCCATCTGCGACTGCTTCCCGCCCCATATCCTGCGGCCGCAGCCGGACGATCTTTTCATCGGCACCCCGCCACTGGCCTTTACCTTCGGCCTGGGCGGCCTGCTGCTGTTCCCGCTGCGCATCGGCGCCGCCTCGGTGCTGCTGGAAAAGCTGACGCCTGAAGGCTTGCTGCAGGCGATTGAAAAGTATAGGGCGAGCGTCTGCTTTACCGCGCCGACCTTCTACCGCCAGATGACGGCGCTGGCCGGCAAATACGATTTGAGCAGCCTGCGCAAATCGGTGTCCGCCGGCGAAGTACTGCCGGTCGCCACGCGCGAAGGCTGGCAGCAGGCGACCGGCCTGCGCATGATCGACGGCATCGGCGCCACCGAGATGCTGCACATCTTCATCTCCGCCGCCGACGAGAACATCCGCGCCGGCGCAACCGGCAAGCCGATCCCCGGCTACCAGGCCTGCATCGTGGACCGGGCCGGCAATCCGGCCGGTCCCGGCGTGATCGGACGCCTGGCCGTCAAAGGCCCCACGGGCTGCCGCTACATGGACGATGCGCGCCAGAAGGACTATGTGCTGAACGGCTGGAACCTGACCGGCGACGCCTACGAGATGGATGCCGACGGCTATTTCATCTACCGCTCGCGCACCGACGACATGATCATCTCCGCCGGCTACAACATTGCCGGTCCCGAGGTGGAAGATGCGCTGCTGCGCCATCCGGCAGTGGCCGAGTGCGGGGTGGTCGGCAAGCCCGACGACGAACGGGGCCAGATCGTGGAAGCGCATATCGTGCTGAAGCCGGGCTTCGAAGGCTCGCCCGAGATGACGGCCGAACTGCAGGAATTCGTCAAGGAGCAGATCGCTCCGTATAAATACCCGCGCTCGATCCAGTTCCTGAGCGCCTTGCCACGTACCGAAACCGGAAAGCTGCAACGCTTCAAGCTGCGAGGAATCTGATGAATATTGTTTGTATCGGCGGCGGCCCGGCCGGCCTGTATTTCGCCCTGCTGATGAAAAAACAGGACCCGTCGCACCGCATCGTCGTGGTGGAACGCAACCGTCCCTACGATACCTTCGGCTGGGGCGTGGTGTTTTCCGACCAGACGCTGGGTAATCTCGTCAACGCGGACGAAAAGACCGCGCGCGAGATCCTGCAGTCCTTCAACCACTGGGACGACATCGACGTCTTCTTCAAGGGCGAGAAGGTCACTTCCGGCGGCCATGGCTTCTGCGGCATCGGCCGCAAGCGCCTGCTGAACATCCTGCAGCAGCGCTGCGAGGAACTGGGCGTGGAGCTGGTGTTCGAGACCGATGTGACGGACGACCAGGAGCTGGCGGCGCGCTACCAGGCGGACCTGGTGATTGCGTCCGATGGCCTGAACAGCCGTATCCGCGCACGTTACGCATCGACCTATCAGCCGATGATCGAAGCGCGCCAGTGCCGCTTCGTGTGGCTCGGCACCACGAAAAAGTTCGACGCCTTCACCTTCGATTTCCAGGAAACGGAGCACGGCTGGTTCCAGGCACACATCTATCAGTACGACGGCGAAACCTCCACCTTTATCGTGGAGGCGCCGGAGAGCGTATGGCGCGCGTCCGGCCTGGAGGATATGTCGGCGGAAGAGGGCATGGCCTTCTGCGAGAAGCTGTTTGCCGAGCGGCTGGATGGGCACAAGCTGATGTCCAACGCCTCGCATTTGCGCGGCTCGAATGCATGGATCAAGTTCCCGCGCATCGTTTGCCAGCAGTGGGTGCACTGGAACGGTTCCGTGCCGGTGGTGCTGATGGGCGATGCGGCGCACAGTGCGCACTTTTCGATTGGCTCCGGCACCAAGCTGGCGCTGGAAGACGCGATCGAACTGGCCCGCTGCTTCGCCACCCATCCCGGCGACGTTGCCGCCGCTCTGCACGGCTACGAGGCTGCACGCGCCATCGAAGTGATCAAGATCCAGAGCGCAGCGCGCAACTCGATGGAATGGTTCGAGAACGTCAAGCGCTATACGGCGATGGATGCGCCGCAGTTTGCGTACTCCATGCTGACGCGCAGCCAGCGGCTGTCGCACGAGAATTTGCGGGTGCGCGATGCGGGCTATGTGGCGCGCTACGAAGCGTGGCTCGCCAAGCGCGCCTTCGAACAGGCCGGCTTGCCGGCCCCCGCTGCGGCACCGTCGATTCCGCCGATGTTCACGCCTTACAAGGTCCGCGGCCTGGTCCTGAAAAACCGCATCATCGTCTCGCCAATGGCGCAATACAGCGCAGTGGCCGGCTGCGTCGGCGACTTCCATCTCGCGCATCTGGGCGCGCGGGCAATGGGCGGCGCGGCAATGGTGATGGCCGAAATGACCTGCGTCGCTGCCGACGCACGCATTACCCCTCACTGTCCCGGCATGTACGCGCCCGCGCACACCATGGCCTGGAAGCGCATCGTCGATTTCATCCACGACAATTCGGACGCCAGGATCGGTCTGCAGCTTGGCCATGCCGGCGCCAAGGGCTCCACGCGCGCCATGTGGGATGGCATCGACCAGCCGCTGGACAAGGGCAACTGGCCGCTGGTTTCGGCCTCGCCGCAGCAATACCTGGAGGGCGTGTCGCAGATATCGCGCACTGCGACGCTGGAGGATATGAACCGCATCGTTTCCGATTTCGTGCGCGCCACGCGCATGGCCGACGAGGCGGGCTTCGACTGGCTGGAACTGCATTGCGCGCACGGCTATTTGCTGTCTTCCTTCATTTCGCCGCTGACCAATCAGCGCAAGGACGAATACGGTGGCAGTCTGGACAACCGCTGCCGCTTCCCCTTGCGCGTGTTCTCGGCCATGCGCGCGGTGTGGCCGCAGCATAAGCCGATGAGCGTGCGCATTTCGGCGCATGACTGGGTTGAGGGCGGGATGACGCCGGATGATGCGGTGCGCATTGCGCAGCTGTTCAAGACGGCTGGGGCGGACATGATCGATTGCTCGTCGGGACAGGTGAGCAAGCAGGAGAAGCCGGTGTTTGGACGCATGTTCCAGACGCCGTTTGCGGATCGCGTGCGTAACGAAGCTGGTGTCGGGACGATTGCGGTTGGGTCGATTTACGAGGCGGATCATGTGAACGGGATCATTGCTGCGGGAAGGGCGGATCTGTGCGCGGTGGGACGTCCGCATCTGGCGAATCCGGCGTGGACGCTGGGGGAGGCGGCGAAGCTGGGGTATCGTCCTGTGTGGTGGCCGAAGCAGTATTTGGCCGGCAAGGCGCAGCTTGAGCGCAACCTCGAACGCGAGCGCCAGCTCGCCGCCGCCAGCGCCGGACTGTCGCCGCAGCAGGTCGCCGCGAAGCTGCTGGAGGGCTGAGGATGACCGCTACCATCCCCCACGCTTCCCAGCCGCAGCCAACCAGCGCCGCGCAGCCGCTCGCTGGCAGGCATGCCTTCATCACCGGCGGCGGGCGCGGCATCGGCGCCGCGTGCGCCCGCGTGCTGCTCGCCCAGGGCGCCAGCGTCACGCTGGCCGGCCGCGACCGCGCCACCCTCGAACGCACCGCCGCCGAATTGGCGGCCAGCCTCGCCGGCTCATCGCAGGCCACCAGCGCCGAGCTGACGGCGCCGCGCATCTTCATCCAGCAACTCGACGTCAGCGACGAAGCCTCCGTCCGCGCCGCAGTGGAATCGGCCGCCGCCGCGCTCGGCCCCGTCGCCATCCTGCTGAACAATGCCGGCCAGGCCCACTCCGCGCCGTTCGCAAAAACCACCTCCGGGCACTGGCAGCAAATGCTGAACGTGAACCTCACCGGCGCCTTCCACTGCACCCAGGCCATCCTCCCGCAAATGCTGGAACAAAACTGGGGAAGGATCATCAACATCGCCAGCACCGCGGGCCTGAAAGGCTACAAATACGTCAGCGCCTACGTCGCGGCCAAGCACGGCCTGATCGGCCTCACCAAGGCCCTGGCCCTGGAGCTGGCAACGAAGAACATCACAGTGAACGCCGTCTGCCCCGGCTTCACCGAAACCGACATCGTCGCCGACGCCATCCGGAACATCATGCAGAAAACCGGCCGCAGCGAAGAAGACGCGCGCAAGGAACTCGCGGCCGGCAACCCGCAGCAAAAACTGATTCAGCCCGAAGAAGTCGCGAACGCAGTCGCCTGGCTGTGCCACCCCGCATCGTCCGCAATGAATGGACAATCCATCGCCGTCGCCGGCGGTGAAGTCATGTGAGGAAACCATGCAACCTGTACTCGACCTGTCCAGCCGCCTGAAGGAAGACCATCACCAGTCGCTCAAGCTGTGGCTGCGGATGCTCTCCTGCACCACCAAGATCGAAAACGAAATCCGCACCCGCCTGCGCGCCCAGTTCGGCATCACGCTGCCGCGCTTCGACCTGATGGCGCAACTGGAACGCTATCCGGACGGCCTGCGAATGGGAGAACTGAGCAAGCTGATGATGGTCACAGGCGGCAACGTCACCGGCATCACCGACCAGCTGGAGCAGGAAGGCCTGGTCGCGCGCGTGCCCGATCCGAAAGACGGCCGCGCCTTCAGCGTCAAGCTCACGCCCGCCGGACGCGATGCCTTCGAGCAGATGGCCGCCGTGCACGAAGCCTGGATCGCCGAGATGCTGCAGGATATGTCCAGCGACGACAAGACCCAGCTGATCGATCTGCTGTCCCAGATGAAAAATCATCTCAACAAGGAAAAGACATGAAATACCTTCAAGGCGAGCCGCAGCACCTGCCGGGCAACCGCACGCAACTGGCGGGCTATCAGGGCCGCCACTTCCTGTTCAGCGTTGAGGATGGTGTCGCCACGCTGACGCTGGACCGTCCCGAGCGCAAGAACCCGCTCACCTTCGACTCCTACGCCGAACTGCGCGAACTGTTCCGCGCCCTGGCGTATGCCGACGATGTAAAGGCCATCGTCATCAGCGGTGCCGGCGAGAACTTCTGCTCCGGCGGCGACGTGCATGAAATCATCGGCCCGCTGACGAAGCTGGACATGCCCGGCCTGCTGTCCTTCACGCGCATGACGGGCGACGTGGTCAAGGCCATGCGTGCCTGCCCGCAGCCGATCATCGCGGCAATCGACGGCGTCTGCGCGGGCGCGGGTTCGATGCTGGCGCTGGCGTCGGACATCCGCTTCGGCACTGAGCGCAGCAAGACCGCCTTCCTGTTCACGCGCGTCGGCCTGGCCGGCTGCGATATGGGCGCCTGTGCATTGCTGCCGCGCGTGATCGGACAGGGCAGGGCGGCCGAACTGCTGTACACGGGACGTTCCATGTCCGGCATCGAAGGCGAACGCTGGGGCTTCTTCAACAGCCTGCACGCGCCGGATGCGCTGCTGCGTTCCGCGCAGGACTTCGCGCAATCGCTGGCCGGCGGTCCGACCTTCGCCCACGGCATGACCAAGAAAATGCTGCAGCAGGAGTGGAATATGGGCGTGGACGAGGCTATCGAAGCCGAGGCGCAGGCGCAGGCGATCTGCATGGCCACCAATGACTTCCACCGCGCCTACCACGCCTTCGTGGCGAAGCAGAAACCGGTATTCGAAGGCGACTGAGCAAGGACAAGACATGGCAGATAAATCCTACTTGAGCTGGCCCTTTTTTGAGCCGCACCACGCGCAGCTGGAGCGCGAACTGGATACCTGGGCGGAAGCCAATGTGCGCGATGCACACGGCCCTGATGTGGACGCACAGTGCCGCGGCCTGGTGCGCGCGCTCGGCGCTGCCGGCTGGCTGCGCCACGCGGTAGCGACGCCCGGCGCAGACGGCGCCATCGACACGCGCGCCATCTGCCTGATCCGCGAAACGCTGGCCCGCCACAACGGCCTGGCCGACTTCGTCTTCGCCATGCAGGGCCTCGGCTCCGGCGCCATCAGCCTGTTCGGCAGCGATGAGAACAAGCGCGATTACCTGCCGCGCGTGGCGGCCGGAGAAGCCATCGCCGCCTTCGCCCTGTCCGAACCGGAAGCCGGTTCCGACGTCGCCGCCATGCAATGCGCTGCCGAAGCACAGGGCGAGCATTATGTGCTGAACGGCGAAAAGACCTGGATCTCGAACGGCGGCATTGCCGACTTCTACGTGGTCTTCGCCCGCACCGGCGAGCAGCCCGGCGCACGCGGCATCAGCGCCTTCATCGTGGACGCCGATAGCCCCGGCTTCGAAATCGCCGAGCGTATCGACGTGATTGCGCCGCACCCGCTGGCGCGGCTGAAGTTCAACAACGTCCGCGTGCCGGCCGGCAAGCGCCTGGGCGAGGCAGGGCAGGGCTTCAAGGTCGCCATGGCCACGCTGGACGTGTTTCGCACCTCGGTCGCTGCTGCCGCATTGGGCTTCGCCCGCCGTGCACTGGATGAAGCGATGCAGCGTGCCAAAAGCCGCAGGATGTTCGGCCAGACGCTGGCCGATTTCCAGCTCACCCAGGCCAAGCTGGCGCAGATGGCCACCGGCATCGATGCCGCGGCCCTGCTCACCTACCGCGCCGCCTGGCAGCGCGACCGGGGCGGCAAGGTCACGAAGGAAGCGGCCATGGCGAAAATGACCGCCACCGAAACCGCGCAGCAGGTGATCGACGCCGCCGTGCAGATGTTCGGCGGCCTGGGCGTGGTCAGCGAGCAGCCGGTGGAACGGCTGTACCGCGAGATCCGCTCGCTGCGCATTTACGAAGGCGCCACCGAAGTCCAACAATTGATCATCGCGCGCGAAATGCTGCGCGACGCATAAGGAGCCGCCAATGCAGATTCTTCAACCTCCGGGATGGGCCAGGCCGCGCGGCTACTCGAACGGCATTGCCGCCACCGGCCGCATGGTCTTCGTCAGCGGCATGGTCGGCTGGGACGCCGAGTGCCGGTTCCAGACCGACGATTTCGCCGGCCAGGTGCGCCAGGCGCTGGAAAATGCGCTGGCCGTGCTGTCCGAAGCGGGCGGTACTGCGGAACATATTGCGCGCATGACCTGGTACGTGATCGACAAGAACGAATACGTGGGCGCCTATAAAGCCATCGGCCAGATCTACCGCGAGCTGATAGGCAATCACTATCCAGCCATGACCGCGGTTGAAGTGTCAGGCTTGCTGGAGCCACGCGCCAGGGTGGAAATCGAGGTTACTGCAGTCGTGCCCGCATAATTTTTCTAAAGTGCTATATTCGGCTCTGTTTTGAACAGACGCCGAGAGGTGCCACTATGCAGCAGTACAAATCGCGCCTTGCGGCAATAGCTGTTACCGCTTTTCTGCTTAGCGCCAGTGCTTCCGTCCACGCCGCCAAGCCACTATTGAGCGAGGCGGACAAAGCCCAGCTCGCGAAGTGGCTGGGCCAGGGACCCATCGAACTCGATCGCATTTATAAAAAGCGTATTGGACAGACGGCCGAGGATTTCCATGCCGCCGTCGATGGCAAGGGACGCACCTTCGTTGTGATGGAGGCGACCACGGAACTGGGACAGACCTTCCTGGTCGGCGGCTACAACCCGCAGAGCTGGGATTCCAGTAGTGGCTTTCATATCACTACTGAGCAGGCCGAGCGCGTCGGTTTCCTGTTCAACCTGACCAGCCAGCAGTTCCACCTGCAAACGCCGCGCACCTACGCGCTGGATACGGTCGGCTCGTTCCAGACGCTGAACGACGGGAAGCTTGGTCCCGTGTTCGGCGCGGGACATGACCTGTACGTCCCGTGGGACCTGACCAACGGCGGCTATTCGAGCATGTATTCCTACATCGATCCGGCGCGCAGCGATTTCAATTCCAGCCTGCTGGACGGACGCGATTTCAGAAAGCCCAACGTGACCTTCGGCGACATGGAAGTATTCACCATCTCCGCCGTGCCGGAGCCGGCAGCGTGGATGATGCTGCTGCCGGGACTGGGCCTGTTCGGCGTTATGCGCCGCTCGTCTCCAACAGCGTCTTCCGGAAAATCTCGACCAGCGGCCGCAGGTTGACCTTGTGCCACGCCGCCCACAGCGGCGTGCGATAGGTAAACCACGACAGATCGCGCAGCACCACGCCTTTCGGCGCCTGGTAGCGCAGGCTGTGCTGGATCATCGTCAGCCCCAGGCCCGCCGCGACCAGTCCCAGCGCGGCGAGCGGTTCCGTCGCCTCCATCCTGATGTTTGGCGTGAAGCCGGCGCGTGCGCAGGCGGCCACGAAATTGTCGTGGCTCTTTTCGACTTCCTTGTGCAGCACGCCGATCCAGTTTTCCGCACCGAGATCGGCGGGCGTCATATTCAGCGCCGTCGCCAGGCGGTGGCCTTCCGGGATCGCCAGCAGCATCGGGTCGTTCAGTACCTGCGCCGCATCCAGGTCCGGGTCGTCCGGCGCCGGCGGCGCACAGACGAGGGCGATATCCAGGCTGCGCTGGCGCAGCCCTTCCAGTTGATCCATCGAGTGGTAGTTGTAGAGCGCCACGTGGACCGCGGGACGCGATTTGCGCAGCTCGCGCAGCGCGTTCGGCAGCACGCCCGAGTGCATGGCGTTTTCCAGGTAACCGATACACAGGCCGCCCTCGTCGCCGCGTCCCAGGCGCTTGCCCAGGGATTCGAGGCGGTTGGCGTGCGTCAGCAGGGCCTTGGTCTCGGCCAGGAACGTGCTGCCGTCGCGGGTCAGGCGGATGCGCTGCTGCGAGCGTTCGAACAGCATCAGGCCCAGTTTTTCCTCCAGCTGGGCGATCTGCCGGCTGAGCGGGGATTGCGAGATATGCAATTTTTCCGCAGCACGGCCGACGTTCTCCTCTTCGGCTACGGCGACAAAATAATGTAGTTGGCGTATATCGAGCATGTTCAGACCTCCGGGGACTCAAGTGTCGCATATTCCGTCTTGGACAGTCTCAAGTCGGATTACTAGACTAGGCACATCAAGCAATCATTTGAACCAACTTAAAGGAGTTCACATCATGAGCATCAAAGATAAACTGATCGGCAACAACCCAATCGGCTTCGGCACCGCCCCACTGGGCAATATGTTCCGCAATATTCCGGAAGCGGAAGCGGAAGCCACCGTCGATGCGGCCTGGGACGAAGGTGTCCGCTACTTCGATACCGCCCCGTTCTACGGCGCCGGCCTGGCTGAAATCCGCCTCGGCAAGGCGCTGGCCAAGCGGCCACGTAATGAATATGTATTGTCCACCAAGGTCGGCCGCCTGATCCTGGACGAAGTCGAGGATGCGAAAGCGCGTGACCTGGGCGAGAAAGGCGGTCTGTTCGAACATGGCCGTCCCAACAAGATTGTCAACGATTACACCGCAACGGCCACGCTGCGTTCCATCGAAGACAGCTTGAAACGCCTCGGCACCGATTACCTCGACGTGGTCTATGTGCACGACGTGGCGCAGGACTTCTACGGCGACGAATGGCTGGCCAGGTTCGAAGAAGCCCGTACCGGCGCCTTCCGCGTGCTGCAGCAACTGCGCGAACAGGGCGTGATCAAGGCCTGGGGCCTGGGTGTGAACCGGGTCGAACCGATCGAGCTGATTCTCGAACTGCAGGAAGCACAGCCGGACGGTTTCCTGCTGGCGGGCCGCTACACGCTGCTGGATCATGAGCGTGCGCTGCAACGCCTGATGCCTACGCTGGCTGCGCACAATGCGGACCTGGTGGTCGGTGGCCCCTACAGCTCGGGCGTTCTGGCTGGTGGCGCGACCTTCGAGTACCAGAAGGCATCGCCGGAAATCCTGGCCAAAGTCGATCGCATCCGGGCACTGGCTGTGCGTCACGGCATCAGCGTGAAAGCGGCGGCACTGCAATTCGTGCTGGCCAATCCGTCGGTGGCGGCAGTGATTCCGGGGGCATCGCGTCCTGAACGCATCCTGGAAGACCGCCTGGCGCTGGCTGAAAAGATTCCGGCTGCGTTCTGGCAGGAGCTGCGCGAGCAGGGCCTGGTCAATCCGAACGCCGTATTGCCTGCTTAAAGGAGATGAATCATGGCTACCGCATCTGCACACATTGAGATCCCCGCTTCGGCGGACGTGGTATGGCAACTGATCGGCGGCTTCGATGCGCTGCCGGACTGGCTGCCTTACATCCCGAAAAGTGAACTGAGCGAAGGAGGGCGTGTGCGCACGCTGGCGAATCCGGACGGTGACGCGATCGTCGAGCGCCTGCTGGCCTTCGACGAGGCCGGACGCAGCTACAGCTACGCGATCCTGTCGGCGCCGTTCCCGGTGACGGGGTACAGCTCCACGCTGCGGGTGGTCGAAGCGGGCGCCGCGTCGGCCCGGGTCGAATGGTCGGGCCAGTTCACGCCGGCCGGCGTGAGCGATGCCGAGGCCTCGTCCCTGTTCCGCGGCATCTACGAAGACGGCCTGGCCGCGCTCTCGCAGTCCTTCAAGGCCTGAGCCACCGGCCCACCGGCCGCCTGCACCGGCACGCACCTTCCGTGCCGGCGGAATCATTGCATCACTTATTGCGTCACTGGGGCTCTCCGTCTCACGCTGCAGGCGGAACTCGCGGCCGTTCTGGTACAGGATGATGGCGTTGGCAGGTTTGCCCTCCTTGCGTTCGAACTGTACTTCCGCCTTGACGGCCTCGTAGGCGAAACGGTCCGCCTGTCCGGGTACGGGGAAGGCGGGCAGCATGGGCTGCGCGTTCAGGCGCAGCAGCAACTGCCCGTTGCGCGGCTGAACGTCGAACACCATCGACGACTTATCCGGCCCGCTGCCCTTGTATTTGCCGCCGTAGGTTTCCGCGTTCACGCTGGCCAGGATGGCCTGCTGCGGCGCCGGCTCTGTAGTCAGGCGTGCGGGCAGCGTATTGCCGTGCTGTTGCAGCAGCACGCTGGCCACCTTGCCATCTTCGCGGGCGAAGATGAAATCGGCATGCACCGGCGCAAAGCGATACGTATCTTCAGCAACGGGTTCCAGTTTGTTGAAGGTCTGCCCGGTCAGGCGTCCATACAGCGCACCATCCTGCGCGACAAAAGTGAATGCGGATTTCTCGTTAATCCGGAATACGCCCTGATAGTCCTCGGGACGCAGTTCGCCGCCGAACGCGGCAAACTGTTTTTCCGGATAGCGCTCCTCCAGCACCGCATTCGACACCACGCCGATTGGCGCATTGGCATTGCTGGCCATGACGATCACGGCTTTCTGCTCGTCCGGCATGATGCTCCAATAGCTCTGGAAGCCGCCGGTGCGTCCGCCATGCGCGTAAGTGCGGCGTCCTTCGGGGCCTGTAATGGAGACGGCATAGGCGATGCCGTTCTTGTCGTCCAGCGGCTGCAGCAGGCGCGCTGCCGATGGTCCCAGCGGGCCCCTGGCGCCGGCCATGATGGCGCGGCTGAAGGTCAGCATGTCCGCGGCAGTCGAACGGATGCCGCCCGCGCCGCTGAATGCTGCCAGATTCCACGGGCCAGCCTTATCGCTGCCCATATACGCCTGCGGCATGCGCTGCGCATAACCTGGCGGCGTGACGATGGTGTCGTGCATGCCCAGCGGGGTGGTGATGCGCCTTTCCACCAGCTGCTGCCACGGTTCGCCATAGCGCACCGACAGCAGCTCGGCCAGCACGGCAAAGCCGAAATTGCTGTAGTCGTGTCCGCACGGTGCGGGGCGTGGCATTGCCTGTGCAGCGAGCGACTGCCACAGGCGTTCGCGGGTGAAGCCGGCAAAAGGATCTTTCGGGTTGTTCTTGTTGTCCGCACTTTCGGGGAAGGTTGGCAGGCAGGCGTGATGCGTGACCAGCTGGCGCAGCGTGATGGCGCCGACCGCAGGCGGCAGGGTGGTTTGCGATTGCAGCAGCGGTCCGATGGGTGCATCCAGTTTCAGCTCGCCGCGTTCGACGGATTGCGCCAGCAACAGTGCGGTGAACACCTTGCTCACTGAACCGATTTCGAATACCTGCTTCAAGGCCTTGTCCGCTTCCTCGCCGGCGGCGCCGAGGTTCGCGGTATTGTTGCGCCACACGCCGACTACCGCCGTACCGGGCTGCTTGCCCAGTGCTGCTTTTGCGAGTTCGTTCGGATCGGTATTGATGCCCAGCGGGGCGGCATGGCTGGTGGTGGACAGCACGAACAGCAAGGGCAGGGCGGCACGCAACATTGGCGACTCCGGATATCAGGATGCTATGCAGAATAGCCGATCCCTCCGTCCGATAATCTCGCTGATTGTCACAGCTTGCTGGTGATGTGGGCAAGGATGCCGAAAGTGAAGGTCATGTTGGTGAAGATCAGGCCGCAGATCCAGCGGAAATGCGTGTGCATCTCCCGGCGCAGTTCAGCGAACTGCCGTTCCGTCGATTCCCGTTGTTGCGCAAAGCCGCGTTCAATTGCCAGTTCTAAACGGCTGATGCCTTCCTTGCAGTTTCCACTTCGACCTCGACTTTGGTCAGACGATCCTGGGGCGCTCATTGTGCTCTCCGCAGATGGGCATCGCATCAGCATGACGCAGGCCAAGGAAGCCGATGTTGACATTGGGCAGCGGCTGGCGGGAAAGGTTCCCTAAATTTTCGTGCGTAAGGTGTCGTGCGGCTGAGAGACTCTGCTATCGTATATTGCAATGCAACATGCGCGACGGGAGACGACATGGCGAAGCTGAGCTCGGGTGTACGGTTGTTGCGCAGCCTGGCTCGCGCCGGCAAGGTGCAGCAGACTGCGCTGAGCAGATTGTTGAAGGCGTCAGTGCCGAAAGCACCCAAGCCGGGCCAGCCGACGAAATCGGCCAAGTCGGCCAAAGCGCCGAAGCCTCCCCTGGCGACAATCCGGCAGAATACCCGTCCCGATGTCCGCATAGCGCCAGGCAAATGGCTGGCCGCACAGTTTCCGATCCCCGCCGAGGCTGTCCACGGCGCGGGCATCAGCCGGCGCATGAGCTATTGGCTATACCTGCCGCAGCAGGTGCCCGAGAAAGTAGCGCGGGAGGGCTGGCCGCTGGTCGTCATGCTGCACGGCTGCCATCAAAGCGCCACCCAATTCGCCCAGGGCACGCGCATGAACCTTTTGGCTGAAGACAAAGGCTACGCCGTGCTCTATCCCCAGCAGCCGCTGAGCGTGCACGCCCAGCGCTGCTGGCGCTGGTACGAAAAGGACGTCCAGCACGGCTCCGACGAAACCGCATGGCTGGCTGCGCTGATCGAAAAGGCAAGCAGCCAGCACCCGATCGACCGTCGCCGTATCTACGCCTGCGGCATCTCCGCCGGCGCCGGCATGGCTGCCGTGCTGGCCCTGAACCACCCGGAAATGATTGCCGCAGTGGGCCTGCATTCAGGCCCTGTCTTCGGCTCGGGACATAGTCCGATGGGTGCGCTGCACGTCATGCGCCACGGCGCCGCCGCGCACGCCGACGCGGCCATCCACCGGCTCGTCCAGCACCGAATTGCGCGAGCCATGCCGGTAATGCCAGCGATGCCGGCGATTTTTATCCAGGGAGATGATGACCAGGTGGTCCGCGCAGTGAACCAGCAACAGCTGACGCGCCAGTGGCTGCAGCTGAACGGCTTGCCGGCCGCCTCACCCGCGCGCACAACGTCCAAACCTGCGGGCCGGGCAGGCAGCCGGAATGCGCACGAAATCAGGGATTACCTGGTGGGCCACAAGCCGCTGCTGCGCGTGGCCAGCATCGAAGGCCTGGGCCATGCATGGAGCGGGGGTGATCCCGCCCTGAAGTTCAACGCCCAGGCCGGTCCTGACGCCAGCCGCATGATGCTGGATTTTTTCGGCAGGCACCGAAGATAGCGCGCTGGCGCTTAGCCGACGCCAGCCGCTTGCGCTAGAAAAAGCGGGGGCAAGGGGCACGAAACGCCCGGAAGAGGCGCTGGTCCCCCCGACTGGAATCGAACCAGTATCCCACGCTTAGGAGGCATGTGCACTATCCATTGTGCTACGGGGAGGACGCAAAGCGAGCGCAATTATAGCCGACTGCACGGCAATTGCTACAATGCGCGTTTATTGCAAAGAATTCGGTCCCGTCATGGCAGTCGTTTCCCTCTCTTCCGCGCAGCTGGCATTCGGCCACCATGCGCTTCTCGATCACGCGGAGTTTTCCCTCGAAACCGGTGAGCGCGTCGGCCTGATCGGCCGCAACGGCACCGGCAAGTCGTCGCTGCTGAAGATTATTTCCGGCCGCCAGAAGCTGGACGATGGCCTGCTGGTGCAGCAGCAGGGCCTGCGTATCGCCTATGTCGAGCAGGAGCCGCAATTCGACCAGGAGATGAGCGTGTACGACGCCGTGGCCGAAGGCCTGGGTGAACTGCCGGCGCTGCTGAAGGAATACGACGAGCTGACCGGCCAGTTCGGCGGCGACAACGATGAAGCGCTGATGGAGCGCATGCACGACATCCAGCTGAAACTGGACGCCGGGGATGCCTGGAACCTGAAGAACAAGGTGGAGCAGACGCTGGAACGGCTGAACCTGGGCGGCGAGGCGAAGATGGGCACCCTGTCCGGCGGTATGCAAAAGCGCGTGGCGCTGGCGCGCGCCCTGGTCGCGGCGCCGGACGTGCTGCTGCTCGACGAACCGACCAACCACCTGGACTTCACGTCCATCAAGTGGCTGGAAGGCCTGCTGCGCGATTTCAAGGGCAGCATCCTGTTCATTACCCACGACCGCTCCTTCCTGGATAACGTGGCGACCCGCATTATCGAACTGGACCGCGGCCGCCTGACTTCCTATCCCGGCAATTTCTCCACCTACCAGGTGCGCAAGGCCGAACAGCTGCAGATCGAGGAAGTCGAGAATGCCAAGTTCGACAAGTTCCTGGCCCAGGAGGAAGTGTGGATCCGCAAGGGCGTGCAGGCGCGCCGTACCCGCGACGAGGGCCGCGTACGCCGTCTGGAGCGCTTGCGCGAGCAGCGTTCCGCGCGCCGCGAACTGCAGGGCCAGGTACGCCTGGAAGTGGGCGCGGGCGAGCGCTCGGGCAAGATCGTGGCGGAACTGGAAAACGTCAACAAGGCCTATGGCGGGAAGGTGATCGTCAAGGACTTCAGTTCGATCCTGATGCGCGGCGACAAGATCGGCCTGATCGGCACCAACGGCGCCGGCAAGACCACGCTGCTCAAGCTGATCCTGGGCGAAGAGCAGCCCGACTCCGGCAGCATCAAGCAGGGCACCAAGCTGCAGGTGGCGTACTTCGACCAGATGCGCGCGCAGCTGAACGAGGAGGCCAGCCTGGCCGACACCATTTCGCCCGGCTCCGACTGGGTCGAGATCAACGGCCAGAAAAAGCACGTGATGAGCTACCTGGGCGACTTCCTGTTCGCGCCGGAACGCGCCCGTTCGCCGGTGCGCACCCTGTCCGGCGGCGAGCGCAACCGCCTGCTGCTGGCGCGCCTGTTCGCCAAGCCGGCCAATGTGCTGGTGCTGGACGAACCGACCAACGATCTGGACATCGATACCCTGGAACTGCTGGAGGAGCTGCTGGAAGACTATAGCGGCACCGTGTTCCTGGTCAGCCACGACCGCATGTTCCTGGATAATGTGGTGACCCAGGTGATCGTGGCCGAAGGGCAGGGCAAGTGGCAGGAATACGTGGGCGGCTACTCGGACTGGGAACGCGTGCGCGACGCGGCTGCGTCGGCGGCATCCGCGCCCAAAAAAGCGGCGCCTGCGGCAGCTGGGACTGCGGCCGCAGCGCCGGCGGCGGCCAGCCCGGCAGCGCCGGCCGCCAAGCCGAAAAAACTCAGCTTCAAGGAACAGCGCGAGCTGGAAGAACTGCCCAAGCTGATCGCCAGGCTGGAGGACGAACAGACCGCGCTGAACCTGGCCCTGTCCGATCCCGACTTCTACAAGAAAACGCCGGCCGAAGCGAAGCGCCTGAACACGCGCATCAGCGAGATCGAAGAGGAGCTGATGACGGCCCTCGAACGCTGGGAACAGATCGAATCGCGCAACAGTAATTGAGGTTTAGTTGAAGTAGTTTTGATCTGCATCAACACCCTTTTCTCCTGAATTTCCGGGGCGCACTATCGTGCGCGCCAGCTCAGCAGGACATTGTAATATCTGCAAAACCTTGTCAAAGGAGGCAGATCAGCAATGTCCGTCCAGCACCCGGATTCCCCCACCGCACAGGCTGCCAACGCGGCCGCTGAGCGCGACATTGCGGCAGGCGCAGTCCTGCCCCGCATCCTGCCATTTGCGATTTACCTGGCTTTTATCGGTGTAGCCGACGTGCTGTCGCGCGCCGGCGCCGATGCGGCCCAGCTGCGCTGGCTGTACGCGGTGCAGATCGGCGCCGTGCTGGCCGCGCTGCTGGCCTGCCGCCGCCATTACACCGAACTGCGCCAGGCGACACTGAGCGCCGGCATGGCCGCGATCTCGGTCGTGGTCGGCGTCATTGTGCTGGCGCTGTGGATCAGCCTGAATGCGGACTGGATGCAGATCGGCGCGCCGCGCGGCTTCAATCCCACCAGTGCAGCAGGGCAGATCGACTGGCTGCTGGTGGCCCTGCGCATCGGCGGCGCGGCGCTGGTGGTGCCGGTCATGGAAGAACTGTTCTGGCGTTCCTTCCTGCTGCGCTGGCTGGAACGCCCGCATTTCCTTTCCGTACACCCTTCACAAGTAAAGGGTAAAGCCTTTGTTATCACGGTGATACTATTCGGCGTCGAACACAACCTGTGGCTGGCCGGAATGGTGGCCGGCGCAGCCTATACCCTGCTCTATATGCGCAGCGGCACACTTTGGGCGCCAACACTGGCGCATGCTGTCACTAACGGTTTGCTGGGAGGGTGGATACTCGCTACCGGCAACTGGACATACTGGTAACAACAAGGCGAACCCATGCACAAACCTTTGTTCCAACTTCGCCTGATTCCATTGGCCTGCATACTGGTTGCGGGCGCGGCCAATGCCGACATCAGCGATACCGTCAAACCCTTCGTCCAGCTGTCGTCCACCTATGACGACAACCTGCTGCGTTTGCCGGACAACACGCCGCCCGAGTTCCAGCGTTCGGACCGCGCCACGCAGGCCATCGGCGGCATCCTGCTCGACCGCACCATCGGCCGCCAGAAATTCACCGGCCAGGCCAAGATTTCGCGCGTGACCTTCGATCATTACGATCAGCTCGATTACAACGGCAAGGACTTCAACCTGGACTGGGCCTGGGTCCTGGGCAATCACCTGGACGGCAACGTTGGCGGCAGCTATTCGCAGACGCTGACCCCGTTCAACGATTTCCACAGCGACGACCGCAACCTGCGCAAGCAGCGTGTCGAATACTTCAAGGGCGGCTGGAAATTCCATCCCAGCTGGCGCGTGCGGGCCGGCTTCCAGCGCTACGAGTTCACCTACGAGCTGCCGCAGCAAAGCATCAATGACCGCACCGAAGACCTGTCAGAAGTCGGGCTGGACTACCTGGCCGCCAGCGGCAGCCGGGTCGGCCTGGTGCTGCGCCAGCTGAAAGGCAAGTATCCGAACGAGCGGCGCGTCAACGGCATCCTGCTGGACGAGGGCTATACCCAGGACGAGCTGAAGGCCAATATCAGCTGGCTGTACAGCGAGATCACGCAGCTGACGGTGCTGGCCGGCTACGCGAAGCGCAAGCACGACCAGTTCCCGCAGCGCGATTCGAGCGGCGCCAACGGCCGCGTGCAGCTGATCTGGAAACCGCGCGTCAAGCTGCGCTTCCAGGGCGACGCCTGGCGCGAATTCTCGGCGGTGGAAAGCGTCTTCCTCAGCAACTCGCTGAACCGCGGCGCCAGCGTCTCGGCCAACTGGGAAATCACGTCGAAGATTTCCGCCAATGCCGCCACCCGGCGCGAGAAGCGCAAGTTCGAGGCGCTGGGCAACCTGGGCGCCTTTGGCGGCGACAGCGACACCACGCGCAATTCGACCGTGGGCCTGCAGTACCTGGCCACGCGCAACATCCAGCTGAACCTGAGCGGCTTCCACGAGAAACGCAGCGGTGCGCCGCTGGCCGGGACCGGCAGTTATAAAGCAAAAGGCGTCACCTTCAGCGCAACGGCACAGTTTTAGAAACGCAGCAACAGGATCACCATGACTGTCAATGATTTACCCATCGTCGCCTTCTTTCAGCGGATCCTCGATCCGCTGATCATCATGGGCACGCTGTACGCCACTTCGGTGCTGTACGGCGAGCCGTTTACCGGCTATTCGCTGGTGCTGATGGTGCTGGCCTTCTTCATTTCATCATCGGTGTACCAGCATGTGGACCCCTACCGCACCTGGCGCTCGGGACGCATCCTGGCCTATTCGCGCGACATCATCATGGGCTGGGTCATTACCGCCCTGATCCTGGTTTTCCTCGGCAACGTCAGCGGCCTGGCCTACCACTACGAGGAATCGGTGGTGCTGAGCTGGTTCTTTGCCACCCCCTTTGCCCTGCTGTTCAGCCACCTGGCGGCGCGCAAGGTCAGCGTCGATCCGGCCAAGGCCAGCGAAGAGCGCTCGGTGCTGATCGTCGGCGCCAACGACGTGGGCGCCAAGTTTGCCCGCACCATCGAGCGCTACCCGAACCTGTTCCTGCGCGTGCGCGGCTTTTTCGACGACCGCGGCCAGGAGCGCATGTCCGGCGAACTCAACCATCCGGTGCTGGGCAAGATGAACGATGTCGCGGCCTATGTGCGCGAGAACAATATCAAGATGATTTTCATCAGCCAGCCGATCTCGGCCCAGCCGCGCATCCGCAAGCTGCTGGACGACCTGCAGGACACCACGGCCTCGGTCTATTTCCTGCCCGATATCTATGTGTTCGACCTGATGCAGGCCCGCTTCGACAACGTGGGCGGCATGCCGGTGGTGGCCATCTGCGAAACGCCGTTCATGGGGTTCAACAGCTGGCTGAAGCGCGCCAGCGACATCGTGCTGTCCAGCCTGATCCTGCTGATGCTGCTGCCGGTGATGCTGGTGATCGGCCTGGCCGTGCTGGCCAGCTCGCCCGGCCCGGTGATCTTCCGCCAGCGCCGCTACGGCCTGTATGGCGAGCAGATCATCGTCTATAAATTCCGCTCCATGCGCGTTACCGAAGACGGGGCGAACGTGGTGCAGGCCAAGGCCAACGATTCGCGCGTAACCAAGGTCGGCGCCTTCCTGCGCCGCACCTCGCTGGACGAGCTGCCGCAGTTCATCAATGTGCTGCAAGGTCGGATGAGCATTGTCGGGCCGCGGCCGCACGCGGTGGCGCACAATGAGCAGTACCGCAAGCTGATCAAGGGCTACATGCTGCGCCACAAGGCCAAGCCGGGCATTACCGGCTGGGCCCAGGTCAACGGCTTGCGCGGCGAAACGGAGACGCTCGACAAGATGGAGGCGCGCATCCGCTACGACCTGGACTATCTGCGCAACTGGTCGCTGTGGCTCGACCTGTGGATCATTTTGCGCACGGTGAAAGTTGTTATGGGTCACCAGAATGCGCACTGAGCGCAGCTTGCTTGCCGATTAAGTAAGTCTTAAGCGCGCGTTGATTTTTTTCATCGGATTTCAATCGTGCGCGGCAATTGGCCGATTACAATTACCTAATAAAGTTGCTATTTTGTCTATTTGCAACATGCTGCAACATACCGGAGGACTTATCTTGAACTACTCGAAGAACTCGCGCATCCTGAGCGCCGGCCTGCTTGTCCTCGCCGCCGCCGCCCTGGTCGCGTGCGGCGAAAAAGCCGAGAAAAAGCCGGGACAGGCGCTGGCCAGCGTCAACGGTGAAGAGATCACCGTGCTGCAGCTGAACGACGAACTGTCGCGCAGCAACGCCCCGGCTGCCAACCAGGAAGCCACCCGCAAGCAGGTGCTGGAAGCGCTGATCGACCGCCAGCTGCTGCAGAGCGAAGCGGCAAAGGAAAAAATCGACCGCGACCCGAAAGTGGTGCAGGCCATCGAGCGCGCCAAGTCGCTGATCGTGGCGCAGGCGTATATGCAGAAGCGGGTCGGCGCGCTGGCCAAGCCGACCAAGGCGGAAGTGGAAGCCTACTACAGCCAGAACCCGCAATTCTTCACCAACCGCAAGCAGTTCGACATGCGCGAGCTGGTGGTCGCCACGCGCGACGTGAGCGACGAGATGAAGACGGCCATGGATTCCTCCAGGTCGCTGGAAGACGTGGCGGCCTGGCTGGAGCAGCACAAGATCAAGTATGCGCGGGCCCAGATCACGCGCACCAGCTCGGACATCCCGCCCGAGCTGTCGTCCAAGCTGCTGGCGATGCCGAAAGGGCAGATGTTCATCATCCGCGAAGGCGAGCGCAGCATGCTGATCTCGATTGCCGACATCCGCCCCGCGCCGGTCACGCTGGACGTGGCCACGACGCAGATCGAGCAGTACCTGTATGCCAAGAAAAACAAGGAGGCGGCCGAGACCGAAATCAAGCGCCTGCGCGCAACGGCCAAGATCGCCTACATGAATCAACCGGCCGGAACGGCCGCTCCCTCCGCGCCGGCGACCGCCGCAGCGCCCGCAAGCGTGACGCCGGCCCCGGACACGGCCAAGGCGGACATGAACGAGCGCGGCGTGGCCGGACTCAAATAAGCCTGAAAAAGGAGAACGACAATGAAACGACTGATGATGTGGATGACGGCGCTCATGCTGGGCCTGTCCTGCGGTCTGGTGCTGGCCGCCGACCTGGCCATCGGCCCCGGCGACGTGGTGAAAGCTTCGGTGTACGGCAACCCTGACCTGGCGGTCGAGACGCGCATCAGCGACAACGGCCGCATGACCTTCCCCCTGATCGGCCAGGTCGAAGTGGGCGGGCTGACGGTGCAGCAGGCCGAGAAGAAGATTGCCGGCATGCTGGAATCCGGCAACTACGTGAAAAAACCGCAGGTGAACATGATCGTGACCCAGGTCGCCAGCGCGCAGGTGTCGGTGCTGGGCATGGTGAACCGTCCCGGCCGCTATCCGCTGGAAGGCGGCAAGCGCAGCGTGATGGACATGCTGGCCCAGGCCGGCGGCTTCAACGCCGACGGCGGCGACACGGTCAGCCTGATCCGCACCCGCAACGGCGCCAGCAACAAGACCGTGGTCGATGTGGTCGAGCTGGTGCGCAACGGCAGCGTCAACAACGAGGAACTGGCGCCGGGCGACGTGATCTACGCCGAACGCAGCCCGCGTTTCTACATCTACGGTGAAGTGCAGCGCCCCGGCGCCTTCCGCCTGGAACGCCAGATGACGGTGTCGCAGGCGCTGGCCGTGGGCGGCGGCCTGACCCCGCGCGGCACCGAGCGCGGCATCAAGGTGAAACGCCGCGGCAACGACGGCCAGCTGCAAATGGTCAACGTGAAAAACGACGACATCATCCAGGTCGATGACGTCATCTACATCAAGGAAAGCTGGTTCTGACCGGCACAAGGATACGCCATGAATTTTGCCCAGTTTCTGCTGATCCTGCGTGCCCGCAAGCGCATCGTGCTGCTCACGCTGCTCGTGACGGTATCGGCCACCCTCGTTGTCAGCTTCCTGCTGCCGAAGACGTACAAGGCGACCAGTTCGCTGGTAATGAATTTCAAGGGCATCGACCCGCTGACCGGCCTGACCTTGCCGGGCCAGCTGCTGCCCGGCTATATGGCCACCCAGATCGACATCATCAGCAGCAAGAACGTGGCGCTGCGCGTGGTCGATCAGCTGAAGCTGGCGGAAAGCCCGGCGGTGCAGGAGCAGTTCCGTGAATCGACCGGCGGCGAAGGCAATGTGCGCGACTGGCTGGCCGAGCTGCTGCAGAAAAAGCTGGACATCACGCCGTCCAAGGAAAGCTCGGTGGTGGATGTCACCTTCAAGGGTTCCGACCCGCAGTTCGTGGCGGCAGTGGCAAATGCCTTTGCCGACGAATACATGAAGATCAGCGTGCAGCTGAAGACCGACCCGATGCGCAAGGCCTCGCGCTACTTCGACACGCAGCTGAAGAGCCTGCGCGACAGCCTGGAAGCGGCCCAGTCCAAGCTGTCCAAGTACCAGCAGGAGCATGGCATCGTCAGCCTGGATAACCGGCTGGACGTGGAAAACCAGCGCCTGAACGACCTCTCGACCCAGCTGGTGGTGGCGCAGTCGCAGTCGATGGAAGCGACGTCGCGCCAGTCCTTCGCCAACGGCAAGGGCGGCGAATCGCCGGACGTGGCCAACAGCCCGGTGGTGCAGAACCTGAAGATCAGCCTGGCGACGGCGGAAACCAAGCTGGCCGAAGTCAGCCAGCGCCTGGGCCGCAACCATCCGCAGGTGGAAAGCGCGCGCGCCGAAGCCGAGCGCCTGCGCCGCGCCCTGCGCGAGAACACCGCCACCACCTCCGCTTCGGTGTCCAACAACGCCGGCATTTTCGCCCAGCGCGAAGCGGCGCTGCGCACGGCGCTGGCGGAACAGAAGGCCAAGGTGCTGGAACTGAACCGCAGCCGCGACGAGATGAATGTGCTGAGCAAGGACGTGGAATCGGCGCAGCGCGCCTTTGACGCCGCCTCGCTGCGTTCCTCGCAGACCCGCATCGAAGGCAGCTCCGACCAGGCCGACGTATCGGTGCTGAATCCGGCCACTGCGCCGATCGAACCGGCCGGCCCGAAAGTGCTGCTGAATACCGTGCTGTCGCTGTTCCTGGGCAGCATGCTGGGCATCGGCCTGGCCATGCTGGCCGAGATGTTCGACCGCCGCGTGCGTTCCGCCGCCGACCTGTCGGAAGTGATGCAGATCCCGGTGCTGGGCGCGATCGACTGGAACCCGCCCAAGCCGCGCCGCTTCAATCCGCTGGGCCTGAATCCGCCGCGCCCGCTGCGCCTGAACTGAATGGAGCCTATATGAATCATCCTTACGTCATCAATCCCGCCAGCAACCATGGCGCACGCCAGGCCAGCATCGGCGCGCTGCTGCTGGAAGCGGGCAAGATCACGCCGGAGAATGCGGAAAACGTGCTGGCCCTGCAGAAGGAAGAGGGCATCCGCTTCGGCGAGGCGGCGCGCCGCCTGGGCCTGGTCGATGAGGCGGACATCCAGCAGATGCTGGCGCGCCAGTTCGACTATCCCTATGTGCAGGTGGGCGAGAAGCAGTATTCGCCCAAGCTGGTGGCGGCCTTCCAGCCCTTCAGCCGCCAGGTGGAAATGCTGCGCGCCGTGCGTGCCCAGCTGATGATGCGCTGGTTCGCCCGCGGCCGCAGAGGCCTGGCCATTGTCGGCGCCGGACCGGGCGACGGCGCCAGCCTGTTTGCCGCCAACCTGGCCGTGGTGTTCTCCCAGCTGGGCGAGCGCACCCTGCTGGTGGACGCCAACCTGCGCCATCCGGCGCAGCAGGAAATCTTCGACCTGCAGGGGCGCAGCGGCCTGTCCGATATGCTGGCCGGGCGCGCGGCGATGGATGCGGTGGCGCCGGTGGATGGCTTCGTCTCGCTGTCGGTGCTGCCGTCCGGCACCCAGCCGCCGAATCCGGCCGAGCTGCTGGCGCGGCACGCCTTCACGGGCCTGAACAGCCAGCTGGAAGCGCTGCACGAGATCGTGCTGTACGACTGCGCCGACCTGAGCACCGCCTCCGATGCGATGCCGGTGATTGCGCGCACCAAGGGCGTGCTGCTGGTGGTGCGCAAGAACAAGACGTCGCTGTACGACGTGTCGGCCGTGACCGAACAGGTGGCGCAGGCGGGCGCCGAAGTCGTGGGCTCGGTGCTGGTCGATTTCTGATCATGGAACCGACACTGGCCGTCCGCCACCACAGCCTGGACACCCTGAAGGCCATGCTGCCCGACTGGTGGCCGGTGCTGCTGGGCTTGCTGGTGCTGTACGTGCCCACCTTCCATTCGCTGTTTACCGGCGTCTGGGCCACCGAAGAACAGGCGCACGGGCCGATCATTCTCGGCCTGTCGCTGTGGCTGATGTACCGCAACTGGAACACGATGAGCGAGCGCTGCGCCGGCCAGCCGCCGGTGGCGGCCGGCTGGGGCCTGCTGGGCGCCGGCCTGCTGCTGTACATCCTGGGCCGCTCGCAAGCCATTATCGCGTTCGAGATCCTGTCCTTCGTGATGCTGCTGGCTTCGGTGCTGATGCTGAAGGTCGGGCGCGGCGCCATGCGGCTGCAATGGTTCGCCTTCTTCTTCATGCTGTTCATGGTGCCGCTGCCCGGCCCCATCGTCAGCATGCTGACCATGCCGATGAAGATGGCCGTGTCCTGGGCCACCGAGCACATCCTGTTCTTCCTCGGCTATCCGATTGCGCGCAGCGGCGTGATCCTGCAGGTGGGCCAGTACCAGCTGCTGGTGGCCGACGCCTGCGCCGGCCTGCAGACCCTGCTCACGCTGGAGGCGCTCGGCCTGTTCTACCTGAACGTGGTGCGCCATTCGTCCACCTTCCGCAATATCACCCTGGCCGCCCTGATCATCCCGATCTCGTTTACCGCCAACGTGATCCGCGTGATCACGCTGTCGCTGGTGACCTATTACATGGGCGACGAGGCGGGGCAGGGCTTCCTGCACGGATTTGCGGGCATGGTGCTGTTCATAACCGCGCTGGTGCTGATCATCGGCGTTGATTCCTTCCTTCAGTGGTTCGTCAAATGGCGCAATTCATGAAAAAGTCGATGCTGGTCAGCCTGGCCGTCGGCGCGCTGATGGTGTCGTCGGCCGCCGTGACCAAGGTCATCACGCCATCGGTCAAGATGGCCGACGCGCAGGGCCAGTTCAATCTCGCGGCCATGGTGCCGGCGGCCTTCGGCGACTGGCGCGAAGACACGTCCATCATTCCGCTGCAGGTCGATCCGGCCACGCAGGCCAAGCTGGACAAGATCTACAACCAGGTCCTGTCGCGCACCTATGTCAACAGCACGGGCCAGCGCATCATGCTCTCGATTGCCTATGGCGGCGACCAGAGCGATACCATGAGCCTGCACAAGCCCGAGGTGTGCTACACGGCGCAGGGCTTCAGCGTCAGCGGCGCGCAGACCGGCAATATCGATACCGGCTACGGCGCCTTGCCGGTCAAGCGCCTGTTTGCGGCGGTCGGCGCGCGCAACGAACCGATCACCTACTGGGTCACGATCGGCAAGAAGGCCACGCTGCCCGGCATGCAGCAGCGCCTGCAGGAACTGCGCTACGGCCTGACCGGCATGGTGCCGGACGGGATGCTGGTGCGCGTCTCCAGCATCAGCGCCGACGCCGCTGCCGCCTACGCGCTGCAGGAAAGCTTTATCCACGCCATGCTGCATTCGATGGATGAAGCCTCGCGCGTGCGCCTGATTGGTGTGTTCGGCGCATGAAGATTCCATTTTTCCGCAAACCTGCGCTGGCCGCTGCCGGCAACGCCACGGCGGGCGGCGCGCGCCCCGTGCGCAAGGCGCCCGAGCGCGGCATCCCGCTGCTGCTGTTGCTGCCCTTCCTGCTGCTGGCGGCCTTTGTCGGCATGGTGGGCGGCCTCGATTCGCCGGCCCTGGTGGCCCTGGTCGGCACCGCCGTGCTGTCGCTGCTGCTGCTGTTCGTGCTGCCGCTGTACGGCATGTTCCTGTGCCTGTACGTGCTGACCTTCGTGGTGCAGGGCTCGGCCATGTACTTCCTCGGTTTCAAGTCCGCCACCTGGCTCGCCTTCGGCCTGGGCATCCTGTTCTTCTTCCGCGCCCTGCTCGACCTGGTGACCAAGCGCCAGCGCAATGTGCGCGGCGCGCCCGGCGACGGCTCCACGGTGCTGCTGGCGGCGGTGCTGTTCATCGTCTGCTTCGGCGTCAGCCTGCTGTTCAACCGCGTGCCGAAGGAGCAGATCGCCGGCAGCATCAAGGCCACGCTGCCGATGTTCTCGGTGCTGTTCGCGCTGTACTGGTTCCAGTGGAAGGAACAGCAGCTGGAGCGCGTGTGGAAGCTGTTTGCGCTGGTGGTGCTGCTGCAGCTGCCGATCGTCGCCTACCAGCATTTCATCGTCGCCAAGGCCACCACCTTCGATGCGATTGTCGGCACCTTTGGCGGCACGCCGGGCTTCGGCGGCAACAGCGCCATCCTGGTGTTCTTTACCGTGATTGCCATGGGCTTTGCCGCCGCGCGCTGGCAGGCCGGGCTGATGTCGCGCCGCGCCATGCTGTGGCTGATGCTGGTGGGCGTGGCCATCATCCTGCTGGGCGAAGTGAAGGCGGCCTTCATCTGGCTGCCGCTGATGCTGGGCTGGGTGCTGCGCAGGCGCATCCTGAAAAGCCTGACCGCCTTCATCGGCTTCGGCCTGCTGGTGGCGGTCTTCATGGGCAGCACCTGGTATGTGTATGACAGCCTGTACTGGGGCAAGCGCGTCGAGGCCAAGCACAGCACGGCCGACAAGCTCAGTGAAAGCGGCGGCTACTTCTTCGATCCGAACAACGTCAACTACCGCACCGGCGAAATCAGCCGCGGCGCGTCGCTCGCATTATGGTACCGGGACCCGCAGTCGAATCTGCCGCACCGTATCGTCGGCTATGGCCCGGGCTCCAGCAAACCGGCGGGAGGCCTGATGGGCGCTGGCGAAGTGGCCTTGCGCTATATGCCGCTGCACCTCGATGCCACGGCACTTGCAATCCTGTTGTGGGACCTGGGTCTATTGGGCGCTGCTGCCTACGGCTCCATGCTACTGTTTGCCCTGCTCGCTGCATGGCGTTATGTGCGGCAGGGCAGGGGGACGGCGCTGCAACGCGCGATTGCCGATACCTGTGTGGTGACGCTGGCGCTGTTCCTCATGATGTTGGTTTACAACCGGGCGGTGATGGACGAGCCTACCGCGCAACTGCTGCTGATGATGTGTCTGGGAACCGTCGTTCAGTTATGCCGGTTTACCGACCCTCGGACAGCTGCTGCCAAGCGGTTAACACCTGTTGTAAAGATGGCTTGACTTCTCCCCTCGATTGTGTATTTTTCCTGCGACATTTGTTAAAAAGTGCCGCGTGGAAACGGTTTTCCGCAACGATTGATGTACACTTTCCTTTCCTCAGAGAATCACGACTTTAGGCAAAAACGTCTCTAAGTTATTGATTTGAAAACGATTGCGTGGAGAGTCTTACATGAAATCCTATCAAGCCGGCGTTTTACAATTGTCGGTACTATCCGCCTTGGCCTGCGTCTCGTCGGCAAGCCATGCCGACTGGGCAACCTCAACCATCATCGAAGCCGTGCGCCCGGCGCCGGACAAGATGCAACTGCAGCCGCAGAACCCGCCAGGCTTCTCCTGGTCGCGCTATCCGACCGCGACCTCCAGCACCTGGTACCTGGTCATCATCACGCCGCCGACCGGCGCACCGATCAAGGCGGCCGTGCCGCGCAACTGGCTGCTGCCGACGCACCAGTTTACTGCCGCCGGCATCTACACCTGGAAGGTGGCGCCGTTCACCTATACGCAGGCGATGGCCGATGCGGTCGCTGCCTCGCGCGTGAAATCGAAATCGCTGAACTACAACAACGCGCAAATCGAAGCGGCGGCGGAAGCGCAGATCGTCGGCCTGGCCGAGCCGGTGGCGAAGAACTGGTCCACCGTGCGCAGCTTCGCGATCGATAGCACCTCGGTCAAGTTCGAAGTGCCGGATAGCGCCTCGCTGCGCGCCAACGTGGAAGGCCACGTGCGTCCGCGCATGCTGTCGAAATACTTTGTGCCCTTCAATAAGTGGAGCGCCGCCATGCTGGCCGAGCGCGGCGACCAGGTGCGCCGCCTGACGGAAGTGGTGAACTCGCGCCTCGGGCTGGCTGCTCTGAAGGACAGCGACTGGTCGCTGCCCTACAACGGTCCGATGACGACCGCGCTGAACAACCAGAACACCGACATCCGCAACCGCGTGGCCAAGATCGGCTGGCAGGCGGAGGCGGCGGCGCTGCTGTACCGCCTGAAGATGGGCGATGCCACCGCCAACACCTACCTGAACGAAGCGATCAAGCGCGGCGACGAAATGGCGGCCCTGAGCGCCACCGGTCCCACCAGCTACGCCACCCAGGACCAGGCCACGCGCCAGATCGCGCTGTCGCTGTCGAAGACGCTGGACCTGCTGTACACGAATATCGACGCGGCCCGCAAGGCCAGATGGCTGGCGGCCATCGGCTCGCGCACCACGGATATCTACAACGACCTGTCCGGCAGCAACGGCCGCATGGACCAGTATCCTTATGATTCGCATGGCGGCAATACGCTGGGCTTCCTGGCCCTGATCGCCGCGCTGAACCTGGGCGACATCCCGGCCGCGCAAACCTGGTTCGATTTCTCGGTGCGCACCTATGTGCACCAGGTCTATACCTGGAGCGGCCCGGAAGGCGGCTACGCCAACGGCACCGCTTACGGCCAGGCCGTGGCCGACTACTCGGTACAGATCTGGGACCCGCTGAGCCAGGCGCTGGGCGTGTCGATTTACCGCAAGCCGTGGTCGGATGGCTTCCTGCGCTTCCTGGCCCACTTCGTGCCGCCCGGTTCACCCAACCACGTCTTTGGCGACGGCCACGAAGATGTGCCGAACGTGTACCTGCTGAAGGCGTTTGCCTCGCGCTTCGATACGCCGGCTGCCAAGTGGTACTTCCAGAGCATGACGGGCGGCCAGGAAGATTCGCTGACCCAGTTGCAGGCGCCGTCGCCGCTGCCGGTGAATACGGTCGCTACCGCTGCGCCGCCGCCGAATGCCGCCATGTATCCGAGCGTGGGCTGGGCTGCGATGCACAGCTCGCTGGCCGACATGAAGCGCACTTCGCTCTACTTCAAGTCCAGCCCGTACGGCTCGTATAACCACAGCCACGGCGACCAGAACGGCATCGTGCTGAACAGCGGCGGCAAGCGCCTGCTGATGGAAGCCGGCTACTACGACTGGTACGGTTCGCCGCTGTGGACCAGCTGGTACCGCGCCACCAAGTCGCACAACGCGATCACTTACGACAACGGCGTGGGCCAGAAGACGGACGGCAATACCATCAACCTGGGCCGCAACGGCAAGATCACCGGCTTCTCCACCTCGGCCGCGATGGACTACGTGGAAGGCGATGCCACCGCCTCCTACGAAGGCGACCTGTCGCTGGCACGCCGCAAGCTGTGGTATCTGCGCACGCAGGACCTGGCGGTGGTGATGGATACGCTGACCTCGGCCAAGGCGCGCTCCTTCGAGTGGAACTTCCATGCGCCGGTGTCGATCGCGGCGCAGGCGGACGGCAGTGCCACCATCGTCAACGGCGACCGCTCGCTGTGCGTGCGTTCGATCACGCCGGGCACCACCCTGGTCAAGCGCACCGGTCCGGCGCCGCTGACGGGTGTCGAGGATCACGCGGCCTTCACCCGTCCCGCCGCCACCAAGGCCGAGTTCCTGGTGCTGCTGGACGTCGGTTGCAAGAAGCCAGCCGTGAACCTGACCACCGGCTCCACCAGCCGCACGCTGACGGTGGGCAGCCAGACCATCACGCTGCCGCTGCCTTAACCTACTCTCCCTGGGCGTCAGCCCATCCACGCGCCTCGCGCCGGGCCTCGCAAGAGCCCGGCGCTTTTTTTGGTTCATCGCCGAATTCCGGGAAACTCGTGCTCAGCCAGACCCGGCTCGGGCAGCGCCAGCTTCGGCGGCCTGAATTATGTCGCCCAGGTCGATGGCGACGAAACCAGATACGGCGGGCGGGCGATGTCGCCGTCGCAGTTTGCCACCTGCGCGGCAGCGGCAACCGCAATGCATGAAAAGCAGTCTGGCTGCGCCGACCAGGGAATGGCTGCTGGCCGACGTTTGCCGCACGAGCGCAGGGGGCAGCGAAGCGAGCCTGTCACAGGCCATCATGCGCGCCAGTTGACCCCGATCTCCATCGCCAGCAACTTTGCGGTGCCCCGCGCACGATTGAAATGTTGCAAAGCACAAATTCCGGGCTGCTTGTTATACTAATTTCAAGTTTTTTCACTAAGGCATGTGAACATGACAGCGCCCTATTCAGGACGTCAAACCCGGCGCAATATCATCGCCTTCCTGCTCGGTAAGGTGCCTACGGCCCTGCTGACAGCGGCCGTGCTCGGCTTGTCGGCGCGCGTCCTGCCGGCCGCCGATTTCGGCTACTACGTGATCGGCATGGCCTTCATCGAACTGGCGCTGGGCACCTCCACCCTGGGCCTGGACTGGATCCTGCTGCGCTTCATTCCCGACGTACGCTTGCACGGCAGCCGCGGCGCGCTGGGGTGCATGGTGGGCGGGGTTGCCGCCTGCCGCCTGCTGGTGCTCTCGCTGCTGGCTGGCGCCATGCTGCTGTGGCCCGTGCAGCTGCAGCAAATGACTGGCTTCCCGCCTGAACTGGCGCGCCTGCTGGCGGTGCTGCTGGTGGTCGAGGGCGTGATGCGCGTGCTGCGCGATAACACGCTGGAAGCGCTGGCGCTGCAAAGCCGCATGCAGCTGGCCACGCTCACCAAGGGACTGATCGTGGCGGCGGCGCTGCTGCTGATGGGCGCCGGCGGCGCACACGGTACGGCGCATGGCCTGCTGCTGGCCGAGCTGACGGCGGCCGGCGCCACCTTGCTGCTGTCCGCCGGCTGCGTGGCGCATGCGCTGCGGGCGCTGCCGCTGCAGCCGCAGCCGGGCTGGCGCCGCGCGCCGCTGGCCGAGATGCGCCGCGTCGCGCTGCACAACTACGCCAGCGGCATTGTCGAATACCTGTACTCGCCGTCCTTCCTGATCCTGCTGCTGGCGCGCGTGCAAAGCGCGGAGGCGATGGCCGGCCTCGGCTTCGTGCTGCGCCTGACGGACATCATCCGCAACTACATGCCGGGCATGGTGATCTTCAGCGTGGTGCGCTCGCGCATGATCGGCGCCTACGCCAGCAACCGCGATTACGCCGAGCTGCAGCGCTGGGCGCACTTCGTGTTCAAGATCAGCGCGCTCACGCTGCTGCCGATGATGGCGGTGGCCATCGTGTACGGCGACCTGGTGCTGCGCCTGGCCAGCGGCGGCCGCTTTGCCGAATACCACGCGCTGTTTGCGGTGCTGTGCGCCTGGCTGGCGCTGCGCCTGCACCGCCTGATCCTCAATGTCGTCTGCAATGCGGTCGGCCTGATGGGCATGTGGGCGCGCGCCGCACTGTGTTCGCTGTTCGTGCTGCCGGTCCTGTACCTGGTGGGCTTCGAACATCTGGGCGTGTGGTTCGTTGCGCTGGCCTTGCTGGGCAACGAAGTCGTGATCAACAGCATGGTGGTGGCGGGCATGCGCGCCAGCGGCTTTCCGTGGCCACTCGGTTTGCGCTGGTGGAGCAGGGCGCTGGCCGCGCTGGCTGCAGCCATGCTGGCGGCCTGGTTCGTGCCGGGGCAAAGCCTGCTGGCGGCCATCGCCGGAGGCCTGCTGCTGTGCGCCGTATTCGGGGTAGCTCTGCTATTGTCCGGCGTCATCGACACGATGGACCGCAAACTAATCAATCGGGCCTTGGGCCGTCAACTATTGTCGGAAGCATGATGAGAATTCTAGCGATCTACCCGGGCCTGAACCCGGTCTTCGATGAAGTGGCATACGCCTTGCCGCCACTGGTGGAAAACGGCGCTGCAGTGCGCGTGATCACCACCCGCATGTCGGTCATGAAAAGCGCGGAGCTCGGCTCCGACTACGAGAATTTCAACGGCGTGGAAATCCACCGCATCTTCCCCGATCTGGCGTCGCTGTCGCAGCGCACCGACGAATTCCTCGCCAGGGTGGAAAGCCTGGGCGATGAATTCAAGCCCGATGTGCTGCTGGTGAATTCCTTCCACTCGCTGCCGCTGCTGTCGCGCCTGCGCGAACGCTACCAGGTGCCGGTGCTGCTGCGCATCGAGACGGGCGACCCGACCACCATGCTGCGCCGCCGCTACTACGGCGGCGTGCCGGCCCTGGGGCGCCTGGTCGGCCGCGCCAGATGGTGGCAGGTGTGCGGCCAGGTGGATGCGGTGATGACCAACGATCCGGCCGACCTGCCGCACCTGCACCGCATCGGCCTGCGCGGCCGCCGCGCCTACTACACCTCGCATTGCGCCCAGCGTCCGCCGGAATGGCGTCCGGCGAAAGAACGCAATCCGGAAGAGATGATCTATATGGGTGCGCTGATCCGCCACAAGAACTGCCCGCGCTGGCTGGAAACCGTGCCGGCCATTTTCGAGAAGACGCCGGTAAAGAAATTCGTCATCATCGGCCGCGGCGCCTACATGCACGTGGTGGATGAACTCAAGCGCCGCTTCGGCGACCGCATCGAACACGTGACCAGCGTGACGCGGCTGGAAGCCTTGCAGCGCATGTCGTCCGCCTATTTCGCCTACACCGAAAGCAGCTCGGGCTGGGGCCTGCTGTGCGATGCCTGGTCCACCCGCACGCCCATCCTGTGCCCGCAATCGACCTTCAGCATCGTGCCCGGCTGGACCGGCATGACGCCGCAGGACGTGCCGCAGCTGGTGGCGAACGTGAACCGCCTGTACGAGGATCCCGACTACTACGCCGCACTGCAGGACGGCGGTGCGCTGCGCTACGCCTCCGAACACACGGCGGACGTGGTGGGCAAGCAGTACCTGCAGATCCTGCGCGAGGTGATTGCCGACGGCCGGGTCGCGCAAGGACGGAAGTAAGGTGCGGCCATGAAACGCCTGCGCATACTGCAACTGGTGCCTGAACCCCTACCGACTTTCCGGGCGGATGTGGCCACGCTTTTCGGTAAGTACCTGCCGCGCCACGGCGTGGAAACGCACCTGGTCGGCAAGGGCAGCGCCGCGCCGGCGCCGGCCGACGGCCAGGGCTTTGCCTCGCAGCGCCGCGCGCAGACCGGCGCGCGCTGGAAGTCGGAACTGTCCTTCGCCTGGCTGTGCCTGCGCGCCCTGCTGGGCGCCAGCCGCCGCAACTGCGATCTGATCCAGGTGCGCGATATGGTGTCCATCGGCCTGATGGCGCTGTGCATCGCGCGCCTCAAACGCATCCCGATGGCGTACTGGGTGTCCTACCTGATCAGCGAGGGCCGCATCCAGCGTGCACGCGACGATCTGGCGCGCAGCACGGGCTGGCGCAGCCTGCGCGCCCGGCTGGTGCTGGCGAAAGGACTGGTCGAGCAGCGCCTGCTGTACGGCGTGGTGCTGCCGCATGCCGACCATGTGTTCGTGCAGAGCGATGCGATGGCGGCGCTGATGGCCGACAAGGGTGTGCCGCCGTCGCGCCTGTGTCCCGTGCCGATGGGGGTGGACATGGAAAACGTCAGCGCCACGCTGCAGCCGCGCGCCTGGGCCGGCTGGGAGCACAAGCCGGTGATTGCCTATCTCGGCACGCTGGACCGCTCGCGCTGCATGGACAAGGTGATCGACGCCCTGGTTCTGGTGCGCAAGCAGATTCCCGATGCCTGCCTGCTGCTGATCGGCTCTTCGCCGCGGCCGGAAGACATTGCGCTGTGCCTGAACACGGCCGACCAGCTGGGCGTGGACGAGGCGGTCAAGGTCACCGGCTGGCTGCCGGCATCCGAAGCCTGGCAATACCTGCTGGGGGCGCAGGCTGCCGTGTCGTATATCCCGCGCGGCGCGCTGTACGACGTCAGCTCGCCGACCAAGTTGCTGGAATACCTGGCGCTGGGCATGCCCTGCGTGGGCAACGATACGCCGGACCAGGAAGCCGTGCTGTCGGCCAGCGGCGCCGGCTGGCTCTCGGCCAGCACGCCGGAAGCCATGGCCGAAGCGCTGAGCGCGATCCTGCGCGATCCGGCGGCGGCGCGCCGCCGCGCCGCCGCCGGTCCGGACTTTATCGAACAGGTGCGCAGCTACCGCGTGCTGGGCGAGCACGTGGCGCGCCGCTATCACGCCGTACTGGGAGGGCAGGGCCATGCTGTCTGATTTGCGCAGGGAATTGCTGTACGGCGGACGCGCCCTGGTGCGCGACAATGTACTGAGCCGCCAGCTGGTGCAGCGCCTGGTCCGCCATGAACGCATGGACGACGACGCGCTGCACGCCATGCGCGCCGGCCTGCTGCACCGCACGCTGCAGACGGCGCTGGACAAGCTGCCGTACTACCGCCATATTCCGCGCGGCTTCACGCCGCAGGAGGCGCCGCAGGTGCTGCGCGAATTCTTCCCCGTCATCGACAAGCACACGCTGCTGGATAATCCGCAGACCATGTATCCGAACGGCGGCACCAGGCGGCCGTGGGAAGCGCTGGGCAAGACCAGCGGCACCACCGGCACGCCGCTGGTGGTGATCCGCAGCCTGCAATCGGTGCAGATGGAGCAGGCCTTCATCAAGCGCCACTGGACCTGGGGCGGCTACCGCGACGGCATGCCGCGCGCCACGCTGCGCGGCGACATGGTGGTCAGCCTGGACCAGCAGCGCCCGCCGTTCTGGTTCCTGAACCGCTACAACCGGCAGCTGCTGCTGTCCTCGCGCCACCTGACCGACCGCTGCATCGATCCCATCATCAACAAGATCGAGCACTTCGGCCCGGCCATGATGCAGGCCTATCCGTCCACCGCCTACACGCTGGCGCAGTACCTGGAGCGGCGCAACAAGAAGCTGCGCATTCCCTTCCTGTTCAGCGCTTCCGAGCCGCTGTATCCGCACCAGCAGGCGCTGATCACCGAGCGCCTGGCAGGGCGGGTGATGGACATGTACGGCATGGCCGAACGGGTGGCCTTTGCCACCCAGTGCGAGCACGGCGAGATGCACATCAATCCGGATTATTCCTGGGTCGAGATCGTGGACGACAACGGCAAGCCGACCGACGGCTACGGCCATATCGTCGGCACCACCTTCCATAACCAGGCCATGCCGCTGCTGCGCTACCGCCTCAGCGACCGCACCCGCTGGAAGCCGGGCCGCTGCGCCTGCGGCCGCAACTTCCCGATGATCGAGCCGGTCACCGGCAAGCTGGAAGACGAGATCACGGGCGGCGACGGCCGTCCCGTCAGCCCCTCGGTGCTGACCTTTGCCTTCAAGGGCGTGCAGAACCTGCGCAAGTCGCAGGTGGCCCAGGTCGGCCCCGGCCAGTGGGAGCTGCGCATCGTGCCGGACAAGGGCTTCGGCAACGCCGACCGCGACAAGCTGCTGCACAACATCCAGCACCTGGTCGATGCCACGGTGCGCGTGAACGTGGTGCTCAGGGATGATTTACCGAATACGGCCGCGGGCAAGTTCCGCTGGGTCGTCAACGAATGGCGCAAACCATGAAGAAAATTGTCATGCTCGGCACGGGACTGGACACCATGGGCGGCATCGCCTCCGTGGTGCGGGTCTATCAGGACGGCGGACTGCTGCAGCGCTACGGCATCCGCTATATCGCCACCCATTGCGACGGCGGCAAGCTGCGCAAGCTGCGCGCCATGCTGAAGGCCTACCTGGTCTTCATCGGCATGCTGCTGCGCGGCGAGGTCGGGCTGCTGCATGCCCATGTCGCCTCGCGCGCCAGCTTCTGGCGCAAGTCCGGCTTTTTCTGGCTGTCCTTTGCCTTCGGCATTCCGGCCATCCTGCACCTGCACGGATCGGAGTTCCCCATCTTCTACGGCAAGGAGTGCGGGCCGCTGCGCAAGTGGATCATCCGCCGCACCTACGACCGGTGCGCGCGCATTGTCGTGCTGTCGGAGGTGCTGAAACGCTGGGTGGCCAGCATCTCGGCCAACCCGAACGTGGAATACATCCTGAACCCGGTCATCATGCCGCCCGCACCCGCCGACTGGGCCACGCGCCGCCACGGCGCCGTGCTGTCGCTGGGGCGCCTGGGGCAGAAGAAGGGCAGCTACGACCTGCTGGAAGCGGCGGCGCGCGTGCTGCCGGCCGATCCCGCGGTGGAACTGCGCATGGGCGGCGACGGCGACCTGGATGGCGTGCGCGCCCGCGCCGCGCAGCTCGGCATGGCGAATCACCTGAACGTGCTGGGCTGGGTGAACGGCGAGAGCAAGTCGCAGCAGCTGGCGTCGGCCCAGCTGTTCGCACTGCCGTCGTACACGGAAGCCCTGCCCATGAGCATGCTGGAAGCGATGGCCAACGGCCTGCCGGTGCTGGTCACCTCGGTGGGCGGCATTCCGGAAGTGGTGTCGGACGGGGTGGAAGGCTTCCTGTTCCAGCCGGGCGACGTGGACACGCTGGCGGCGCGCCTGGAGCAGCTGCTGCGCGACGATGCACTGGCGCAGCGCATGGGCGCGGCCGGACGGCGCAAGGTGGAGACCACGTTCTCCTGCCAGGCCGTGCTGCCGCGCGTGGAAAAAATGTACCGGGAACTGGGATTCGCACCGCTATGACCTCACTGGCCTGGAAAATCAACCGCCTGAAGCTGATGGGGGCGCCGGAAGTCGCGTGGCGCGTGCAGCAGCTGCTGCAGAAGAAAGCCGGCAAGCTGGGCGTGGGCCTGGTGCAGGCGCCGCCGGCGCCGTCGCTGGAGCGCTTTGGCGCGGCCTGCGTGGCGGGCCAGCGCGCCAGCGACATGACGCTGGCCGACCGCGCCGCGCTGACGGCCGCCGCCGACGACGTGCTGGCCGGGCGCTGGAACGTGTTTGCCATGCGCGGCATGCAGCTCGGCTTCCCGCCGCAGTGGAACCGCGATCCGAAGACCGGCACGGTGGCGCCCATGAAACTGGGCAAGGCGATCGACTACCGCAGCGAACGCGTGGTGGGCGACATCAAATACCTGTGGGAGCCCAGCCGCCACCTGGAACTGGTGACGCTGGCGGCAGCCTTCCGCGCCAGCGGCGAGCAGCGCTACGCCGACGGCGCCAAAAAACTGCTGCAGTCCTGGTTCGAGCAATGCCCCTATCCGATGGGCGTGCACTGGACCAGCTCCCTGGAGCTGGCGGTGCGCCTGCTGAACTGGGCCTTCGCCTGGCAGTTGCTGGGCGCCGAAGTCGCGAAGGACGAAGCCTTCCAGCGCCGCTGGCTGGACAATATCTACCAGCACTGCCACTTCATCCGCGGCTACTTCTCGCGCCACTCGTCCGCCAACAACCATTTGTTCGGCGAGTACATGGGCCTGTACGTGGCCAGCCTGCAGTGGCCGTGCTGGAAGGAGAGCGCCCGCTGGCAGGCGGTGGCGAAACGCGGTCTGGAAGCGGAAGCGCTGAAGCAGAACGCGGCCGACGGCGTGAACCGGGAGCAGGCGATCTACTATCACCACGAGGTGATGGACATGATGCTGCTGTGCCAGCGCATCGGCGCCGCCAACAACGACGGTTTCTCGGCCAGCTATCTGCAGCGCCTGGAGCGCATGGCTGAATTTGTCGCCGCGCTGATGGACTGCGGCGGCAACGTGCCGATGACGGGCGATGCGGACGACGCGCAGATGGTGCGCCTCAGCTACGAGCCGGACTGGAATCCGTACCAATCCCTGCTGGCCTCCTGCGCGTTGCTGTTCAGCCGCGCCGACCTGAAAGCCAAGGCCGGCGCACTGGATGACAAGAACCGCTGGCTGTTCGGCGCGGAAGGCGAGCAGCGCTGGCACGGCTTGCCGCCGGCCGGCGCCGAGCATCCGGTCATGGCGTTTCCCGAAGGCGGCTACTACCTGCTGGGCAAGGCTTTCGGCACGCCGCAGGAAGTACGCATCGTGCTCGACTGCGCTCCGCTGGGCTACCTGTCGATTGCCGCGCACGGCCACGCCGATGCGCTGGCCTTCACCCTGTCGCACGGCGGCGAGGAGCTGCTGATCGACCCCGGCACCTATGCCTATCACACCCAGAAAGCCTGGCGCGACTACTTCCGCGGCACGGCGGCGCACAACACGGTACAGGTGGACGGTCAGGACCAGTCCGAGATCGGCGGCAACTTCATGTGGCTGCGCAAGGCGCACGCCGACCTGGTGGTGCATCGTGCCGATGGAGAACATCAATTGTTCGAAGGAACGCATGACGGCTACCGCCGCCTGGAAGATTCCGTGCTGCACCGCCGCATCGTGGCCTTCGATTCCAATCGGAACGGGGTTGTTGTCAAAGATATCTTAGAATGCGTCGGAGAGCATGAGGTAGCAGTGCACTGGCATTTCGCGGAGAAATGCCAGGTTCGGGCCGAGGGCCGGAGCCTGCGGGCACAGGCAAAAACGCGAGGCATGCGCATGTCCTGCAATTTCGGAAATGGACCGAAGTTGTTGCATTGCAGCATGACTCCCATCGCCGGCTGGATCTCGCGCAAGTTTGACGAGAAGGCCGGCATCACGACTGCGGTGTGGCGCGGCAGGATCAGCGGCAATACCGAGATCGTGACTGAGATTGTTCTGCTGGCAGGTCAATGAAACCTGCCCTAAATTAAGGAGCAGCATCTTGAAAATCAGTATCTTTGGCATGGGCTACGTGGGGGCGGTATCGGCGGGCTGTCTGGCAAAGGATGGCCACTCGGTCATCGGCGTGGACCCCAACCGCACCAAGGTTGACCTCATCAACCAGGGCCAGACGCCCATCATCGAAAAAGACATTGGCGAAATGATTGCCGCCACCGTCAAGGACGGCCTGCTGCACGCGACGGACGATGTGCGGCACGCCGTGCTGAACACGGATATGTCGCTGATCTGCGTCGGCACCCCATCCCAGCTGAACGGCAACCTCGACCTGAGCGCAGTGCGCAAGGTGTGCGAACAGATCGGCGCCGCCATCAAGGAAAAGAAGGACTTCCACGTGGTCGTGGCGCGCAGCACCATGCTGCCCGGCTCCATGCGCTCGGTGGTGATTCCGGCGCTGGAGGAAGCGTCCGGCAAGAAGGCCGGCGTCGATTTCGGCGTCTGCAACAATCCGGAATTCCTGCGCGAAGGCACGGCGGTATATGACTACTACCATCCGCCGAAAACCGTGATCGGCGAGACCGACGAGCGCGCCGGCGAATTGCTGCTCAAGCTGTACGAGAAGATGGATGCGCCCATGGTGCGCACCAGCGTGGAAACGGCCGAGATGGTGAAGTACACCGACAATACCTGGCACGCGCTGAAGGTGGCCTTCGCCAACGAGATCGGCAACGTCTGCAAGGCGGTCGGCATCGACGGCCATGAGGTGATGGAGATCTTCTGCCAGGACACCAAGCTGAATCTGTCGCCGTACTATATGAAGCCCGGCTTCGCCTTCGGCGGCTCCTGCCTGCCGAAGGATGTGCGGGCATTGACCTACAAGGCGCGCGCGCTGGACCTGGAACTGCCGCTGCTGAATGCCATCCTGCCGTCCAACACCAAGCAGATCGAGAAGGGCCTGAAGATGGTGATGGACAAGGGCAGCAAGAAGGTCGGCATCCTCGGCTTCTCCTTCAAGGCCGGCACCGACGACCTGCGCGAATCGCCGCTGGTGGACGTGATCGAACAGCTGATCGGCAAGGGCTACGAGCTGCGCCTGTACGACCGCAACGTGAACCTGGCCGCGCTGACCGGCGCCAACCAGGACTACATCCTGAACATGATTCCGCACATCTCCAAGCTGATGATGACTTCCATGGCCGGCGTGCTGGACTTTGCCGACACCATCGTGATCGGCAACGGCGCGGCCGAATTCAGGGACGTGCCGCATATGCTGAAGCCGGGCCAGAACCTGGTCGATCTGGTACGCATCAGCAAGGAACACAGCGGAGGGGCTTACGATGGCATCTGCTGGTAAGCGTGTCCTGATCCTGGTCGAGAACCTGCCGTCGCCGTTTGACCGGCGCGTCTGGCAGGAAGCGACCACGCTGCGGGCGCACGGTTACGAGGTGTCCATCATCTGCCCGACAGGGAAGGGCTACGAGAAGCGCTACGAGCAGCTGGAAGGCATCCACATCTACCGCTACAAGCTGCCGCTGGAGGCGGAGGGCGCCAAGGGCTACGCCATCGAGTATTCGCTGGCGCTGTTCCATACCTTCCGCCTGGCGCTGAAGGTGCTGTTCGGGCGCGGCTTCGACATCATCCATGCCTGCAATCCGCCCGACCTGCTGTTCCTGATCGGCGGCTTCTTCAAGCTCACCATGGGCAAGAAGTTCCTGTTCGACCATCACGACATCAATCCGGAACTGTATGAGGCAAAGTTCGGCCGGCGCGACTTCTTCTACAGGCTGATGGTGCTGTTCGAGCGCTGGTCCTTCAACACGGCCGACGTGTCGATTGCCACCAACGATTCGTACAAGAAGATTGCCATCGAACGCGGCGGCATGGACCCGGACAAGGTGTACGTGGTGCGCAGCGGGCCGAAACTGGACCGGCTGCGCGTGCTGCCGCCGGTGCAGGCGCTGAAGAAGGGCCGCAAATACCTGATCGGCTATGTCGGCGTGATGGGCGCGCAGGAAGGCATCGACCTGCTGCTGGAAGCGGCGCGCCACCTGATTCGCGACATGGGCCGCGAGGACGTGCAGTTCGGCCTGGTCGGCGGCGGCACCTCGCTGGAAGAAATGCAGCAGATGGCGCAGCAGATGGGCATTGCCGACTACGTCACCTTCACCGGCCGCGTGCCCGACCAGCAGTTGCTGGAAATGCTGAACACGGCCGACGTCTGCGTCAATCCGGACGTGGCCAACGACATGAACGACAAGTCCACCATGAACAAGATCATGGAGTACATGGCGCTGGCCAAGCCCATCGTGCAGTTCGACCTGGCCGAAGGCAAGGTGTCGGCGCAGGAAGCCTCGCTGTACGCGAAGAAGAACGATCCGCTGGACATGGCGCGCAAGATCGCCGAGCTGCTGGACGATCCGGAGCGCCGGGCGCGCATGGGCGAATACGGCCGCAACCGCGTCATCAATGAACTCGAATGGAAGTACGAGGCGCCCAAGCTGCTGGCGGCGTATGAGCGCCTGTATTCGGAGGCTGCACCGCGTCCCGGCGCGCTGCAGGCCCTGCCAACGCAACTGAGCAAGAAGGAAGCGGAATGAGGATACTGGTAACGGGCGGCATGGGCTATATCGGTTCGCACACGGTGGTGGAGCTGATGGCGGCAGGGCACGAGGTGGTGGTGGTGGATAACCTGACCAATGCCGACATCTCGGTGCGCCACCGCGTGCAGCGCATCACCGGCCGCGACTTCTCCTTCCAGGAAGCGGACATCCGCAACCGCCAGGCAATGGAAGCGCTGTTCAGCGTGCACAAGTTCGATGCCGTGATCCATTTCGCCGGCCTGAAGGCGGTGGGCGAATCGGTGGAACAGCCGCTGCGCTACTACGACAACAACGTCGGCGGCAGCGTGGTGCTGTTCGAAACCATGGCGGCGGCCGGCGTCAAGACGCTGGTGTTCAGCTCCTCGGCCACCGTGTACGGTGATCCGGCCAGCGTGCCGATTACCGAAGACTTCCCGCTGTCGGCCACCAATCCGTATGGCCACAGCAAGCTGATGATCGAAGACATCCTGCGCGATACGGCCAGGGCCGATGCCGGCTGGCGCATTGCGCTGCTGCGCTACTTCAATCCGGTCGGCGCGCACGAAAGCGGCCTGATCGGCGAAGAGCCGAGCGGCATCCCGAATAACCTGCTGCCCTATGTCGCCCAGGTGGCGGAAGGGCGGCGCGATCACCTGAGCGTGTTCGGCGGCGACTGGCCGACCCCGGACGGCACCGGCGTACGCGACTACATCCATGTCGTTGATCTCGCAATCGGTCACGTGAAGGCGCTCGACAAGCTGGCGGCAACGCCCGGCATTCATACCTACAACCTGGGAACGGGGCGCGGCAGCAGTGTGCTGGAGATGGTGCGCGCCTTCGAAGCGGCCAGCGGCAAGCCGGTCCCCTACAAGATTGTCGCAAGGCGGTCCGGAGACATCGCCGCATGTTATGCAGACACTGCCCTGGCCGAGCGCGAGCTTGGCTGGAAGGCCCAATACGATGTGGCGCGGATGTGCCAGGACGCCTGGCGCTGGCAATCCTCGCCGAAATAGCGCTCCGAAAGGAAGAGGACCATGAAAGCAATGATTCTGGCTGCCGGTAAAGGCACACGTGTACGTCCGCTGACTTATGAACTGCCCAAGCCGATGATTCCCATCCTCGGCAAGCCGGTGATGGCCTACCTGGTCGAACACCTGGCGCGCTACGGCGTGACGGACATCATGGTCAACGTGGCCTACCTGCACGAGAAGATCGAGGAGTATTTCGGCGAAGGCCACCAGTTCGGTGTGCAGATCGGCTATTCCTTCGAGGGGTATACCAACGACGAGGGCGAGGTGGTGCCGCAGCCGCTCGGCTCGGCCGGCGGCATCAAGAAAATCCAGGAATTCGGCGGCTTCTTCGACGAGACCACGCTGGTGCTGTGCGGCGATGCGATGATCGACCTGGACCTGAAATCGGCCCTGCACGAACACCGCAGCAAGGGCGCGCTGGCGACCGTGATCACGCACGAAGTGCCATGGGAAAAGGTGAGCAGCTACGGCGTGGTGGTCAGCGATGCGGACGGCCGCATTACCGAGTTCCAGGAAAAGCCGTCGCGCGCCGCCGCCAGGTCGAACTGCGCCAGCACCGGCATCTACCTGTTCGAACCGGAAGTGATCGACATGATCCCGTCCGGCCGCGTGTTCGATATCGGCTCCGAGCTGTTCCCGCTGCTGGCCTCGAAAGGCATGGCCTTCTACAGCCAGACGCGCAAGTTCAACTGGATCGATATCGGCAGCGTCAAGGATTACTGGGAAGTGCTGCAGGGGGTGCTGACCGGCGAGGTGGCGAACATGAATGTGCCGGGCGTGCAGGTGAGGGACGGGCTGTGGGTCGGCCTGAACACCAGCATCGACTGGGACGACGGCACCCGCATTGCCGGTCCGGTGTATATCGGCTCGGGCTGCAGGATCGACGCCGGCGCTACCATCATTGGCCCGACCTGGATAGGGCACGGCAGCCACATCTGCGCCGGGGCCAAGGTGGTCCGCAGCGTGCTGTTCGAATATACTCGTGTGTTACCAGACGTTACGCTGGACGAATTAATAGTATTCAAGGATTATAGTGTCGATCGCATGGGCGAAATGAAGCATATTTCGCAATACGATTCGGACGAGTGGGCCAATGCCCGCGACCGCCGCGCAAGCCGCCGGCGTATGGAAACCGAAGAGAATTCAATAACTTAGAAAATAAAAGCATGAAAATTTACCCCGTTATCCTGTCCGGCGGCGCCGGCACCCGTTTGTGGCCCCTGTCGCGAGCGGCACTGCCGAAGCAATTGCTGCCCCTGGTCTCGGAAAAGACCATGCTGCAGGACACGGCGCTGCGCATGGCCGGCCGTGCGGATATGATGCAGCCCCTGATTGTGTGCGGAAATGAACACCGCTTCCTGGTGGCCGAGCAGCTGCGTGAAATCAAGGTCAACCCGCTCGGCATCCTGCTGGAACCGGTCGGCCGCAACACTGCGCCGGCGGTGGCCGCTGCCGCCAACTATCTGAAGGCGATCGATGCCGACGCCGTAATGCTGGTGCTGCCGGCCGATCACGTGATTACCGATGTGGCAGCCTTCCACGCCGCCATCCAGCGCGCAGCCGCGCTGGTGGACGACGGCGCCCTGGCCACCTTCGGCATCGTGCCGACCGGTCCGGAAACGGGCTATGGCTATATCCAGAGCGGCGAGCCGCTGGCCAAGGGCGAGCAGTGCTTCAAGGTAGCGAAGTTCGTCGAGAAGCCGAACCGCGAAAAGGCGCAGGAATTCATCAGCGCCGGCAATTTCTCCTGGAATAGCGGCATGTTCCTGTTCCGCGCCGACGCCTACCTGAAGGAACTGGAGGCCCATGCGCCGGCCATCGCCAGCGCCTCCTCCGATGCGGTGACCAAGGGCTATCGCGACCTGGACTTCTGCCGCCTGGACGAAGAAGCGTTCAAGGCTTGCCCGTCCGATTCCATCGACTATGCGGTGATGGAGCATACGAAGCACGCGGTGGTGGTGCCGGCCTCGATCGGCTGGAGCGATGTGGGTTCCTGGTCCGCGCTGCATGAAGTGCAGGACAAGGACGAAGCGGGCAACGTCACCCGCGGCGACGTGTATCTGGACAATGTGCAGGATTCCCTGGTGCGCGCCGAAGGCCGCATCGTGGCCCTGATCGGCGTGAAGGATGTGGTCGTGGTCGAGACCAGCGACGCCGTGCTGGTGGCGCACAAGGACCAGGTGCAGCGCGTGAAGCAGGTGGTGGACCACCTGAAGAACAGCGACCGTACCGAGCATATTTACCATACCCGGGTGTACCGTCCGTGGGGCTGCTACGAGGGCATCGACATGGGCGAACGCTTCCAGGTCAAGCGCATTACCGTGAACCCGGGCGGCAAGCTGTCGCTGCAGATGCACCATCACCGCGCCGAGCACTGGGTGGTCGTCAGCGGCACCGCGCGCGTCACCTGCGGCGATTCGGTCAAGCTGCTGACCGAGAACGAATCGACCTACATCCCGATCGGCATGAACCACCGCCTGGAAAATCCGGGCAAGGTGCCGCTGCACCTGATCGAAGTCCAGTCCGGCTCCTACCTGGGCGAGGACGACATCGTGCGCTTCGAGGACGTGTACTCCCGCACCTGATGCTGCAGCACAGCGAATTGCGCCGCCTGCGCCGTATCGTTGTGCTTCCGCTGGCGCTGGCCGCAGCCCTGGCGGCGGCCGATGCCGCCGCGCAGCTGGCGCCGTCGCAGCTGGCCCTGGTCGTCAACGACGATGAGCCGAACAGCGTGGCCATCGCCGAGGAATACCGCAGACAGCGCAACGTTCCCGCCGCCAACCTCATCCACGTCCACATTCCCGGCAGTCCGCGCAAGCTGGACGCCGCCAGCTTCGCCCACCTGAAAGCCGATATCGATGCGCGCCTGCCTGCCGGCGTGCAGGCCGTGCTGTTCGTGTGGACGGCGCCGTATGCAGTCGAATGCAACGGCATTACCGCCGCCTATACGCTGGGCTTCGATGCCGCGCAATGCGACAAGCCCTGCGGCCCGGGGCGGCGCAGTCCCGTGTTCGGTGCGCCGCCGGGTGCGCTGCCGGGCGGCACGCCGCGCCTGTCCATGCTGCTGCCGACCACTTCGCTGGAGCTGGCGAAGGCGCTGATCCAGCGCGGCACGGCGGCCGGCTTCAGCGTGCCCAAGGCGGGCGCCTATTACCTGACCACCAGCGAGACGGCGCGCAACAGCCGCGCCGCCTTCTTCCCGCGCGCCGGCGTGCTTGCGCCGCGCAAGCTGACCATCCACAACCTGAAGCAGGATGTGCTGGAAAACGCCGGCGACGTGATGATCTACCAGACCGGCAAGGCGAAGGTGGACAAGCTGGACACGCTGAAATTCCTGCCCGGCGCGCTGGCCGACCACCTGACCTCCTTCGGCGGCGACCTGCTGGCCGAGAACCAGATGAGCAGCCTGCGCTGGCTGGAGGCGGGCGCCACCGCCAGCTACGGCACCGTGGCCGAGCCCTGCAACCACTGGCAAAAATTTCCCCATCCTGAAGTGCTCCTGCGCAGCTACCTGCGCGGCGCGAGCGCCATCGAAGCCTACTGGCGCAGCGTCGCCTGGCCGGCGCAGGGCGTCTTCATCGGCGAGCCGCTGGCGGCGCCGTATCCCCGCTAGCTCTTCCCCCTCATTGCTGCGCAACCCGGCATTGGTCCGTTCGGACTAATGACTTGTCATTAAGCAGTAATAACAGATCGATAATATACATAAAACAACAAAAATTTTCTTTGTGTAAATATTTCCGGGGTTAAACATGAATAAGAACCAGACTCTTCGCCTGACGGTGATGGCAGCCGCCCTGACGGCCAGCCTCGCTGCGTCGGCAGCCGATGTCGTGATCAGCCAGGTGTATGGCGGCGGCGGTAACAGCGGCTCCAACTACAAGCCCGACTTCATCGAACTCTTCAACCGCAGCAGCATGCCGCAGACCCTGTCCGGCTGGTCGGTGCAATATGCCTCCGCCACCGGCAGCACCTGGGGTAACCGCACCAACCTGCCGACTGTTACCCTGCAGCCAGGCCAGTATTACCTGATCCAGGAATCGGACACCGGCACCAGCGGCAACCAGCAGCCGCTGCCGACGCCGGATCACACCGGCACCATCGCCATGGGCGGCAGCGGGGGCAAGGTCGCGCTGGCGAATACTACCGCTGCGCTGAGCGGCACCACCCCGACCAGCAGCGCGCTGATCGATCTGATCGGCTGGGGCGGCAGCGGCACCCTCGGCGGCGAAGGCACGCCGGCCGGCAGCACCACCAACACCCAGTCCGCCATGCGCAACAGCGGCGGCTGCGACGACACCGGCAACAACGCCGCCGACTTCACCATCGGCACCGCCGCGCCGCGCAACACCGCCTCGCCGCTGAACGTGTGCGGCGCGCCGGTCGTGAAGAACATCGTGCCGGTCTGCCCGGCCAACCTGAACGTGGCCCGCGGCGTGGCGCAGAGCGCCGCCCTGACCGCGTCCGATGCGGACGGCATCGTCACCGCCGCCAGCATCCTGTCCGGCGCCGTGGGCGGCATCTCTCTGAGCGGCTTCAGCGCGTCCGGCGCCGAAGGCCAGAACGCCAGCGTCAGCCTGAACATCGCCAACAGCGTGGCCGCCGGCAGCTACCCGGTCGTCATCCAGTGGGACAACAACCAGTCGCAGACCGCAAGCTGCACCGTGAATGTAAGCGTGGCCGATCCGGGCGCCGTGACCCACACCATCATGCAGATCCAGGGCTCCGGCGCCGCCAGCCCGATCAACGGCAGCAAGCCGACCACCGAAGGCATCGTGACCGGCAAGGTCGCCAACGGTTTCTTCATCCAGGACCAGAACGGCGACGGCGATCCGTCCACCTCCGACGGCGTGTTCGTGTACATGAACACCACCCCGTTCAGCGTGAACCTCGGCGACAAGGTGCGCGTGACCGCCACCGTCAGCGAGTTCACCCCGAACGGCGCCAGCCGTTCCTACACCGAGCTGATCAACGCGACCGCCATCGTGGCCGTCGGCAGCGGCCACAGCGTGGCCCCGACCAACATCACCCTCGGCCAGAACCTGGCCAATGTGGAAGGCATGCTGGTGCGCTTCGCCCAGCCGCTGATGATCAACCACTCCGAGTACCTCGGCAACCGCGGCGAACTGGAGCTGGGCTCCTACCGCCACGAACAGCCGACCAACCGCTACCCGGCCCGCAGCGCCGAAGCGTCGCAGCTGAACGCGGCGCAGATCGCCGATACCATCGTGCTGGACGACGGCATCTTCGTCACCCCGACCGTGGTGCCTTACCTCGGCCAGGACGGCACCGTGCGCGTGGGCGACACCGTGCATGGCCTGACCGGCGTGATCGACTTCGGTTCCATCGGCGGCGGCGCCGGCTTCAAGCTGCAGCCGACCGAGGTACCGCAATTCTCGCGCGACAATCCACGTACCGCCGCACCGGAAGTGGCCGCCGGCAATGTACGCGTGGCCAGCGCCAACGTGCTGAACTTCTTCACCACCTTCACCAACGGCCAGAACATCTTCGGCGATTCCAACCAGTCCTGCACCGTGGGCTGCCGCGGCGCCGACAACCTGAACGAGTTCATCCGCCAGCGCGACAAGATCGTGGCGGAACTGAAGGCCATGGACGCGGACGTGGTCGGCCTGATGGAAATCCAGAACAATGCCGATATCGCTGTCGGCTACCTGGTGCAGCAGCTGAACGCCGTGACCGCGCCGGATACCTACGCCTACGTACCGAAGCCGCCTGCCACCGGCACCGATGCGATCCGCGTGGCGATGATTTACAAGCCGGGCAAGCTGACGCTGGTGGGCAATGCGCTGTCGGACGCGGACTCGGTCAACAACCGTCCGCCGATGGCGCAGGCCTTCCGTACCGCCAACGGCGAGAAGTTCTCGGTGATCGTGAACCACCTGAAATCGAAGGGCAGCTGCCCTTCGGGTTCGGGCGCCGATGCGGACAAGGGCGACTACCAGGGCTGCTGGAACGCCACCCGTATCCAGCAGGCGCAGCGCCTGGTGAACGTGTTCGTACCGCAGGTGCAGGCCGCCGCCGGCGACCAGGACGTGCTGGTGATTGGCGACATGAACTCCTACGGCATGGAAGATCCGATCGGCGTGCTGACCAGCGCCGGCTTCGTCAACCAGCTGGAGCGCTTCGTGCGTCCGAACGGCATCCCGCACTCCTACGTGTTTGACGGCCTGAGCGGCTACCTCGACCACGCCCTGGCCAGCGCCTCGCTGAGCCCGCAGGTGGCCGGCGTGACCGAGTGGAACGTCAACGCCGACGAGCCGGTCGTCATCGACTACAACACCGACGGCAAGCCGCAAGACCTGTACTCGGCCGGCCCCTACCGCGCTTCCGACCACGACCCGGTCGTCATCAGCCTGAACCTGCTGCCGGCAGTGCAGGACGTGACTGCCAGCCTGGCGACCTACACCACCGGCTATGTCGTCAACCGCATCACCAAGAAGTTCAGCAACACGGTGCAGCTGACCAACACCAGTGGCGCGGCCCTGAGCGGTCCGCTGCAGGTGGAATTCCAGTCGCTGAGCGCTGGTGTCAGCATGGCGAACGCGACCGGTACGCATAACGGCAATCCAGTGATCACCTTGCCAGCCGGCCTGGCCGCAGGAGCGAGCGTGACTGTGCCGCTGCAATTCAACAATCCATCCCTGGCCACCTTCAGCTACACGCTCAAGGTCTTCAGCGGTAACTTCTAAGGATAAACAATATGTTCGCTACGACTTTTAAACGACTGCTGGGACGCGCAGTCCTGGCCCTCGGCCTGGCCCTGAGCGCTAACGCAGCCTTCGCCGATGTGGTTCTGAGTGTGAACGTCAATACCGCCACCTTCGGCGGCGGTAAAGGCTTCCTGGACTTCCAGTTCAATGCCGCCGGCAGCGGTGCGCCTGCCGCCACCGCGACCATGTCCGGCCTGAACGGCTTTGACCTGGCTGGTTTCGACACGCCGCTGGGCGATGTCACTGCGCTGGCTAACGGCTTTGTGATCGGCAATACGTCGCTGCTGAATTCCGTGCTGTACAGCACCACTTTCGGCGGCGCGTTCAGCTTCAGCCTGACCTTTGCCGGTGATGCCATCGACGCCATCAGCTCGCACTTCTCGATCCAGGCTTACGACGAGAACGGCAACCCGCCGGGCGCGCTGGCCGGGACCGAACTGCTGGGTCTGGATTGGCACCTGCTGCCGACCGGTGTCGCAGGCCTGACGACCTCGCTGAATGATCCGTCGATAAGCGCCGTGCCGGCCGCCGCGGCCGTGCCGGAACCATCGTCCCTGCTGCTGGCCGCCCTCGGCCTCGGCCTGGTCGGCTTCATGCGCCGCCAGCGCGCCTGACGCATCCCCGCAACACTCCCGGCCCCTGCACGGCATGCGCCGTGCAGGGGCTTTTCCATTTATTCAGGAATCGTATTAATACTTAAACAAAATTGTATTGGTGCGGAAGTCGGCAGCTCATGCATAGTTTCTGGCATGCCAGCCGATATCCTCCTCATCGACAGCGAGCCCGCCGCCCAGCAGTTGCTGGCGCTCAACCTGTCGCAGGCGGGACACGCGGTACGCTGCGCCGCCGATGCGGAAAGCGCGCTGCGCCAGCTGGACGCCATGCCGCCTGACATACTGGTGCTGGAATGGGATCTGCCCGGCCAGTCCGGCCTGGTGCTGATCCGCCACCTGCGCTCGCTGCCGCGCACCTGCCACCTGCCGATCGTCATGCTCAGCGCGCGCAGCGAAGAGTGCGACAAGGTGCTGGCGCTGGAAGCCGGCGCCGACGATTACATCTGCAAACCCTTCAGCCCGCGCGAAACCCTGGCCCGCCTGCACGCACTGCTGCGGCGCCACCTGCACAGCGCCGCGCCGGACGCGGTGCAGCTGGCCGGCCTGCGCCTCGATCCGTCCACGCTGCGGGTGATGGCCGGCCAGCACCAGATCAGCCTGGGACGCATCGAATTCCGCCTGCTGAATTTCCTCATGCATCACCCCGGCCGCGTGCACACCCGCGCCCAGTTGCTGGACCAGGTCTGGGGCCACGCCGTGTACATCGAAGAGCGCACCGTCGATGCCCACGTGGGACGCCTGCGCAGCGCCCTGCAGCCGAGCGGCCACCACGACCACATCGAAACCGTGCGCGGCAGCGGCTACCGCTTTGTCGGATCGGCATGGTCTTCCTGAATCCGCGCGAGCAGGAGTATCTGCTGGCGGCCGTCGAGTCGTCGCTGCGCGTGCGCGACGCGCGCAGCTGCTTCCTGTGGGCGCAAGGTCCGCTGCAGGCATTGTTGCCGCACCGCATACTCGTCTGCATGCAGCTGGCGCCGGACGGCGCCTTGCGCCACCTGGAATGCCTGCACAGCAGCTTGCTGGAGGAGGGCGCCCGCCAGCGCCTGACCGAACCGGCACAGGGACTGGCCTTGCGTCTGGCCCGTCACTATCGGGGCGACGGCAGCCTGCCTGCCGCGCTGAACGCGGCGGATGGGGCCGGCAGCCAGGAGTCCGGCGAGGCGGCCGCCTTCGCTGCCGAATTGCGCCGCGACGGCCTGGACAATGTGCTGCTGCACGGCACCGAACAACTGGCTGACGGCGCCACTTTCTTCGCCCTGTTCGGCATGCCGGAAGCCGCCGGCCAGCGCCACGCCTATGTGCTGCAGCTGCTGCTGCCGCAGCTGCATCTGGCCGCCCAGCGCATGCGGCAGAGCGTGGAGACGGCGGCGCAGGCGGCCGGTGCGCGCCGCGTCAGTGCGCGCGAAATGGAAATCCTGCACTGGGTGCGCGAAGGCAAGAGCAACCAGGAGGTGGGCCAGATCCTGGGCATCAGCGGGCTTACCGTGAAGAATCACCTGCAGCGGATCTACAAGCTCATGGGTGTCAACAATCGGACACAAGCCGTGTCGCGCTTGACGGCGCTACCGGAGCGGCACATGATGAGCTCATGCGACTCCCAACCATTCTTGCGCTGATCGCGGCGACCGGCTTGCTCGGTGCGGCCGTGGCCGCCTGCGCCGCCAAGCGGCCGCCGCAGAACGAGAATGCCGAAACGCTGCTCAAGCGCCTGCGCGCGCTGGAAGCAGAATCCACCTGCAGCGCCACGGCCGACTGCCGCACCTTGCCCATTGGCGAGAAGATGTGCGGCGGCCCATCGGCCTGGCTGGCCATGTCCACTAGCACGCTGCCGGAAGCGCAGGCCGTTGCCGGGCGCTACACCGCGCTGCGCCAGGCAGCCAATGCCAAGGCTGCCGCCGACGGCGTGGCCGGCACCTGCGACGTAGTACCCGAGCCCGCTGTTGCCTGCGTTGCCGGCTATTGCCGCGTGCAACGCGGGCCGTCCGGCCGCGCGGACTGATCCCTTTCCCTTCTGCATCAAGCCAGCCCGCCATGTGCGGGCTTTATTTCGTCATGAAAGTGTCATAAAAGTGTCGGATTTCTTTACACTTTAACTTCTCGATAACGATTCTGCCGGGTCAACTCCCTGATTCTTTTGAAAATATTTCATGGGCATGATTAATGCTTAACGTTGTGTTGCTTCCGGCAAATGGTGTGGCCGGATGTCAAGTTGAGCAGTCAACAGCAGCTTGGATGAAAAAAGCTGGCGGTCACTCCACGAGAGGGGGCGCCTTTCAAGCAATCAACTATGCATGGGGATTCCGTGGCTAAATATTTTAAAAATCACGTAGTTGGGACGAGCAAATACTTAAAACAGGTGGTCTGCGCCGCAGCACTGGCAATGGGGGGAGTTGCACATGCAGACGTGCTCAATTTCGAGGGCAATTTCGATTCGCCATTCCTGTTCAACGGCGATCACGTGCAAGTGGGTAATTACTGGATCGAGACGTATGGCGGCGCAGCCGGTCCTTCCAGCGACCTGGCCGGCGCCATCGTCAACGGCTCCGATCCCGGCAGCTGCTTCGCTGTGGCCTGCCCGGCAAACAACCCGACCCAGTACTACACCGGCCTGGATGACGGCTACTTCTATTTCGGCAAGGCCGACGACGCACTGTTCCGCCTCACCGGCCTGAAGGCCAGCTTTATCGGCAACGGCCAGAGCAGCTTCCCGCTCACCGCAGGTCTGCTGGTGATCCAGGGCTTCGATGCGCTCGACCGCGCAGTCGGTGCCGGCATCCAGGTCCCGCTGGCAGGTCCGAATGCGCAGGGCGTGTTCAACTTCAGCAGTTTCAGCCTGTTGAATAACAGCAATATCTTTTCCTACGTGCGTGTGCTGGGTTATGCCTGCGATGCCCTCGGCAATTGCAACCGCAGCTCCAACCTCGCCAACTTCGCGATCGACGACATCAGCACCCAGGCGGTGCCGGAACCCGGCACCATGGCCCTGTTCGGACTTGGCATGGCAGGCCTCGGCCTCATGGCTCGCCGCCGCCGTTCTGCCTGATCCATTGCGTCCAACTCGAAACGGGGAAACCACATGAAACTGAATCTCAAATTACGTCCGGCCTCGCTGGCCGTCCTGGCGCTGCTGTCCAGCATTTCGCTGAGCGTGGCAGCCCAGGAAGAACGCCGCGTGTATATCGTGCAATTGCAGGACCAGCCCGCCGCCACCTATACCGGCGGCGTGAACGGCATGCCTGCCACCCAGGCTGCACCGGGCATCGTGTTCGACTATCGCGCGCCGAATGTGCAGAACTACGTGCGCTACCTTGGCACCCGCAAGGACGACGTGCTGGCCAGCGTCGGCAACCCGACCGTGGTGGCCGACTATGACGTCGTGATCAACGGCTTTGCGGCGCTGCTGACCGAGTCCGAAGTGCAGGCGCTGAAGAGCAACCCTGCGGTGGCCGATGTGCAGGCCGACTCGGTGCGCACGCTGGATACCGTATCGACGCCGAAGTTCCTCGGCCTGACCGATCCTAACGGCCTCTGGTCGCAGACCATCAGCGGTTCCGCCATCAAGGGTGAGAACCTGGTGATTGGCGTGGTGGACGGCGGCATCTGGCCGGAGAATCCGGCCTTTGCCGATCGCGTGGACAGCAACGGGGTGCCGACTTTCGACCCGTCCGGCTCGCTGGCCTATGTCGGCATTCCAGGTACCTTCACCGGCGGCTGCGTGGGCGGCGAGGGCTTCGACCCGGTCAAGCACTGCAACAACAAGCTGGTAGGCGCAAAGTTCTACAACGCCGGCTTCCTGCAGTCGGGCAGCCCGAAAAACTGGACCGAGTTCTATTCGCCGCGCGATTCGAATATCGGCACCAACGGCATCTCCAGCGGCCACGGCGGCCACGGCGACCACACCGCGTCCACTGCGGCCGGCAACGCCAAGGTGCCGGTGACCATTGCCGGCGTGCCGATGGGCGACGCTTCCGGCATCGCACCACGCGCCCGCGTGGCAGCCTACAAGGTGTGCTGGACCTACGACGATCCGACTGCGGACGACGGCAGCAATTCGCGCAACAGCTGCTACACCTCGGACTCGGTGAAGGCGATCGACGATGCAGTGAAGGATGGCGTGAACGTCATCAACTTCTCGATCAGCGGCTCGCAGAACAGCGTTGCCGACACGGTGGAACAAGCCTTCTACCGCGCCTCGCTGGCGAATGTGTTCGTGGCGGCATCGGCCGGCAACAACGGTCCGGCCAACACCGTGGCCCACATCAGCCCATGGCTGACCACCGTGGCGGCATCCACCCACGACCGTAACTTCCAGGCGGACGTCAACCTGGGCAACGGCGCGAAATACTCCGGCGCTTCCACCAATATCGTGCAGCTGTCGCCGAAAACCCTGATCCGCGCGGAAGACGCCGGCATTGGCGGCGGCAACGCCAACCTGTGCTTCAGCTCCAGCCCGGTTGCCGGCCAGGTCATGCTGGACCCGGCCAAGGTGGCCGGCAAGGTGGTGATCTGCACCCGCGGTAACAACGCGCGTGTGGACAAGAGCCTGGCGGTGCTGAATGCAGGCGGCGTCGGCATGGTGATGGCCGATAACGGCTCGGGCCTGGTAGCGGAAACCCACTCGGTGCCGACGGTGCACGTGAACCAGGCGGACGGTATTGCCATCAAGGCATACGCCGTGTCGGCCGCAGCTGGTGCAACGGCCGGCATTACGCCGTTCTACAACCAGCCGAAACCGGCGCCGGTCATGGCCGGCTTCTCGTCGCGCGGCCCGAACCTGGGCGACAGCAACATCCTGAAGCCTGACCTGACCGCGCCTGGCGTGGACATCATCGCCAGCGTCTCGGCATCGCTGACCCCGGCAGAACACGCCGCCGTGGCAGCCGGTACCCTGGTGCCACCACCATGGTACGAGTCCTACCAGGGCACTTCGATGTCCAGCCCGCACGTCGCCGGCCTTGGCCTGCTGCTGCGCCAGGCGCATCCGACCTGGTCGCCGGCTGCAATCAAGTCGGCCCTGATGACCACGGCTTACTCCACGCTGGATGACGGCCTGGCCGGCGCCCAGAATGGCTTGCTGCCATGGTCGCAAGGTGCTGGCCACGTGAGCCCGAACAAGGCGACGGATCCAGGCCTGGTGTATGACGCAGGCAAGGGCGATTTCATTGCCTACCAGTGCAAGGTGAACAAGGCTGCCATCTCTCCGGCATCCGACTGCACCACCTACGGCACCCTGGACGAAACCTACAACCTGAACCTGCCATCCATCACGGTCGGTTCGGTGCAGGGTAACGTCACGGTGCGCCGCAACGTGACCAACGTAGGCAGCACTGCCGCGACGTACACCGCCACTGCCAGCGTACCGGGCTTTAACACCGTGGTGAGCCCATCCACGCTGACCCTGAATCCAGGCCAGACGAAGAGCTTCACCGTCACGCTGACGACCACCAATGCGCCTGATTCGGCATGGCAGTTCGGCAGCCTGACCTGGACCGACAACACCCACGTCGTACGCAGCCCGATCCAGGCGCGCACCGGCAAGGCCATCGTTGCTCCAGCCGGCCTGACCGCCGACAAGGCCTCGGGTTCCCGTCTGTTCGCCGTGAAAACCTCGTTCTCCGGCCGCATGACCGCCCTCAAGGGCGGCCTGAAGGCGCCAACCCTGGGTGATACCGTGACGCTGAGCGCTTCGCCACTGTCCTCCGCACTGTTCCTGGCAGCCTGCCAGGCCGGTTCGGATACGGCGAGCATGAAGGTGTACAACGTTGCCATCCCGGCCGGCACCATTGGCGCGCGCTTCGGCCTGTTCCAGCGCGATACCAACGGCGCAACCGACGACAACGATCTGCTGGTGCTGCCACCAGCCGGTGCGGCTGTCTCGTCCGGCAACGGCGGCAGCGATGAAGCCGTGCAGTTCTCGGCGCCGGCAGCCGGCAACTACCGCGTCTGCGTACTGGCCTACGGCAGCGGCACCAATCCGAACGCCATGCAGCACAAGCTGGCCAGCTGGATCGTGTCCACCAGCGATGTGGGCGGCAAGTTCACCGTGGCTGTACCGGGCAAAGTGGTTTCCGGTAACAACACCGCGCTGGGCGTGAGCTGGTCCGGCCTGGACAACAACCAGAGCTATCTGGGCGGCGTGCAGTTCCAGGACCTGAGCGGTGTGGTGCAGGCGACCACCCTGGTCAACGTCAACACCGGCAATGCAGCGGTACCGGTGGCTGAAGTCGATCGTGCGAAGGTGTCGCTGAAAGACTGATAACATCAGCCGATGAGCCGCACAGGTGTTGCAGCCTGTGCGGCTTTTTTTATTTGTTGCCTTGTATGTGTTTGTAATCAGTAACAAGCCTTGCCGAAAACGTTGTTAAATGCTTAAACTGCGTGATACGCTAGCGCGTCGATCCCGCGCAGCAAAACAAGGAGTAGTTCGGATGCATGCAGCACAGTTTCAAGCTTCTTATTCGGTCCGCCGCACTGCCGGTTTCACGCTGCTGGAATTGCTGGTGGTTATCGTCATCATCGGCCTGCTGGCCGCCTACGTCGGCCCCAAATACTTCTCCCAGCTGGGCAAATCCGAGGTTACCGTGACCAAGGCCCAGATCGAGGCCTTCGAAAAATCGCTGGATACCTACCGCCTGGATGTGGGCCGCTATCCGAGCACGGAAGAGGGCATGAACGCCCTGCTGGTGGCGCCGCCGGCCGCGGGCGCGAAATGGAACGGTCCTTACCTGAAGAAGGGCGTGCCGCCCGACCCGTGGGGCCGTCCGTACCAGTACAAATCGCCGGGCGCCAAGTCCGAGTACGAAATTCTCTCGCTCGGCAAGGATGGCCAGCCGGGCGGCGAGGGCGAAAACGCCGACATCAGCAGCGCACCTTAAGCACCCCCGCAATCATGCAGTTCGACGTTCGCACCTTGTCGCCTGAAATGGTGATCGGCCACATCGTGGTCGATGGGCGCGACGAGGCCGATGCCCGCCGCCAGGTGGAGGCGCGCGGACTGTTCGTCAGCGCCATTGCACCCAAGCGCGGCGGCCTGCGCACGGGGAAGGGCAAGGCGCTCGACCTGGTGCTGTTCAGCCAGGAGCTGCTGGCCCTGCTGAACGCTGGCCTGGGCATCGTGGAAGCGCTGGAAGCGCTGCTGGAAAAGGAAAGCACGCCGGGCACGCGCAGCGTGCTGGAACGCCTGCTGGGCGGCCTGCGCGAAGGGCAGCGCTTTTCCACCGTGCTGGCCGAGCAGCCGCAATTGTTCCCGCCTTTATACGTGGGCATCGTCAAGGCGGCCGAAGGCACCAGCGACCTGCCGCGCTCCCTGTCGCGCTACATCGATTACCAGCAGCGCATCGACACGGTGCGCGCCAAGATCGTCAGCGCCGCAATTTATCCCTGCATCCTGCTGCTGGTGGGCGGCGGCGTGTCGCTGTTCCTGATCGGCTACGTGGTGCCGCGCTTCGCCGAGGTGTACCAGGGCGCGGGGCGCAACCTGCCGTGGATGTCGCAGGTGATGCTGAGCTGGGGCCAGTTCGCGTCCGCGCATACGGCGCCGCTGCTGGCGGGCATCTTTGCCGTGCTGGGCGCGCTGGTATATGCGGTGCGCCGCATGCTTGCCAGCGGCGGCCTGGCGCGCCTGGCGGCGCGGCTGCCGGGCATCGGCGAGCGGGTACGCATTTATGAATTGTCGCGGCTTTACCTGACGCTGGGCATGCTGAGCGAGGGCGGCATCACCATCCTGCACGCCATCGATACGGTGCAGGGCATGGTGTCGGCCAATGTGCGCCAGGGCCTGCAGGGGGCGCGCGCCATGATCGAATCCGGTCTGCCGCTATCGACCGCGTTCGACGCCAACGGCCTGACCACCCCGATCTCGCTGCGCATGCTGCGCGTGGGCGAGCGCACCGGCGACATGGGGCCGATGCTGACCCAGTCGGCCGCCTTTTACGACGGCGAAATCAGCCGCTGGATCGACCGCTTCACCCGTACTTTCGAGCCCTTGCTGATGGCCTGTATCGGCCTGGTGGTGGGCGCCATCGTGGTGCTGCTGTACATGCCTATTTTTGATCTTGCCGGAGAGATGTCATGACCATTCCGGCTATCGACGCGGCGCTGCTGTCCCGCGCCCGGAGCCAGCGCGCGCAGACCAAGCGCAGCCTGGTGGATGAACTGGAAGCCATTGCCGGCATCGAGCCGCGCATGGCAGTACGCGCGCTGGCCCAGCCTTTCGGGCTGGCGGTGCTGGAAACGGTGGAGATGCTGGCCTTCGAGCCGGCCTTCGACCTGCTGCCCCTGTCGCAGGCGATGGCGCGCCATTGCGTGCTGCTGCGCGCCCACGACGGCGTGGTGCTGGGCGTGATTGCCGATCCTTTCGACCTGGATCTGCAGACCTGGCTGTCCACCCAGGCGCGCTGCACGCCGCAGGCGCCGCTGCAGATGCGGCTGGCGCTGCAGTCCGATATCCAGGCTTACCTGTCGAAGCAGGAAGAATCGGCGCGCGCGGTCGATACGCTGCTGCCGGGTTCGGACAATACCCGCCGAGACGGCAAGACGGCGGCCGTGCTGTCCTTTGCCTCGGTGTCGGAAGCGGCCAGTCCGGCGGTGCGGCTGGTGAACTCCACGCTGTACGATGCGCTGAAAGCCGGCGCCTCCGACATCCACCTCGAAAGCACGGCCTCCGGCCTGGCGGTGAAATACCGCGTGGACGGCGTGCTCGATCACGCCACCGCCGTGAATGGCGTCGAGATCGCGGAGCAGATCATCTCCCGCCTGAAGGTGCTGGCCGAGCTGGATATTGCCGAGCGCCGCATTCCGCAGGACGGCAGCTTCCGCGTCGAATCGAATAACCGCGAGATCGACCTGCGCGTGTCCATCATGCCGTCCATTCACGGCGAGGATGCAGTGATCCGTATCCTGGACAAGCGCGCCATGATCGAATCCTACGGCGCGCTGACGCTGGAAGCGCTGGGCTTCGATGCACCGTCGCTGGCCACGCTGCGCGTGCTGGCGCAGGAAGCCTACGGCATGCTGCTGGTGACCGGTCCCACCGGCTCGGGCAAGACCACCACGCTGTATGCAGCGCTGACGGAGATCCACAACGGCCGCGAGAAGATCATCACCATCGAAGATCCGGTCGAATACCAGCTGCCGGGCATCCTGCAGATTCCCGTCAACGAGAAGAAGGGCCTGACCTTTGCGAAGGGCCTGCGCTCCATCCTGCGGCACGATCCGGACAAGATCATGGTGGGCGAGATCCGCGACCGCGAAACCGCCGAAATCGCCGTGCAGTCGGCGCTGACGGGCCACCTGGTGCTGACCACGGTGCACGCCAACAATGTGTTCGACGTGTTTGGCCGCTTTACCCACATGGGCATCGATCCGTATGCCTTCGTGTCTGCGCTGAACGGCATCTGGGCGCAGCGCCTGGTACGCATCAACTGCCCGCACTGCGCGGCCGAATACACGCCGGGCGACGAGGAGCTGGCCAGCGTGGGCCTGGCGCGCGCCGACGTGTACGACTACGAATTCAAGGAAGGCAAGGGCTGCGGCGACTGCCGCGGCACCGGCTTCAAGGGGCGCCGCTCGATTGCTGAGATCCTGGTGCTGAACGACGAAATCCGCGAGCTGATCGTCGAAAAGCGTCCGATCCGCCAGATCAAGCAGGCCGCATACGAGGCCGGCACGCGCAGCCTGCGCCATGCGGCGCTGGAACTGGTGCGGCGCGGCGGCACCACGCTGTCCGAGATCAAGAGGGTCACACTGCATGCTTAACAAGCACTCCCTCTGCATCGGCATCGCGTCCGGCGCGGTCAGCCTGCTGCGCGTGCGGCGCTGGAGCAAGGCCGCGCCGGAGGTATTGGCCGAACACAGCTTCCCGCCCGCTGCCGCCACGCCTTTCGACACGCTGGCTGCGGCCCTGCGCGAACTGCTGCAGGCGCAGGACTTCAGCGGCCTGCCCGTCAATTTCGTGCTGGCGGATGAGCTGACCCGCCTGTGGCAGGTCACGCCGCCGCAGCAGGCTGCGCGCCTGGCCGACCTGGAAGCGGCAGCCGCCTTGCGCTTCCATGCGCTGTTCGGCGAATCGCTGGCGGCCTGGGATGTGTCGGCCGACTGGAATCCGGACCTGCCTTTCTTTGCCGCGGCCATGCCGCGCGTGCTGAAGGCGTTGCTGGAACAGGCGGCGCAGCGGCACAGCCTCGTCATCACCGGCATCCAGCCGCATTTCATCAGCGTCTGGAACCGCTGGCACAGTGCGCTGAAAGCGAACGCGTGGTTCGGCGTGATGCACGGCGGCGTCCTGACGCTGGCCGCCATCGAGGCGCGCAGCCTGCGCGCGGTGCGTTCGATGCCGGTGCCGCACGGCGCCGACCATTACTGGCTGACGCAGATGGTGCAGCGCGAAGCCTTGCTGCTCGACCTGAAGGCGCCGGCACTGATCCAGCTGGCCGGTCCGTTGCCGGCTGCGTTGTCCAAACCGGCAACGCAGAACGGCCATATCGCCACGGCGCAGCTGGGAGCGGGGCAGGGTGAGGGCATGTCCGCTGTCGCGCTGCTGGCCTGTGCGGGAGGCGCCGCATGAAGCCGATGCACATCGATTTCGCCACGCCCGGCTGGCGCCGTACGCTATACCGCCTGCATCCGGCCGTGATTGCTGCCGCTGTAGTCGGTATTGGACTGTGCATTGCGGCAGGGGCACTGGCCATGCAAACGGCCAAGGTGCGCGAGGCGCGCGAACAGCAACTGGCAGCGGCGCGGCAGAAAGTCGCTGCGAAGGCGCCGGTGCGCTTGCCTGAAACCGCCATTCCCGAGGCGCAGGCGATTGCCGTCAACACTGCCGTCATGCAGCTGAACCTGCCCTGGCGCGCGCTGCAGGATGCGGTGGCTTCGGCCACGCCGACCACGATTGCGCTGGTGGCGCTGGAGCCGGATGCGCGCAAGCAGGTGCTGAAGATCACGGCGGAAGCACGCAACGCCGATGAAATGGTGGGCTACGTGGAGCAGCTGAAGCAGGAGGAGTTCTTCCTCGGCGCGGGCATCGTGCGGCACGAAATCAATACTGCGGACCCGAACCGTCCCATCCGCTTCCAGGTTGAAGCGCAGTGGAGGGCGCGATGAACGCCAATGCACCGATGCTGCGCCTGCAGTTGGCGTTCCGCCGCACTGGTCCCGCTGCCTGCGTGGCCGCGCTGCTGCTGGTACTTGGCCTGGCGGCCATCGCCTGGGCGCTGCTGGCGCGCTCGGCGCAGCAGAAAGCTGCGGCCGTGCTGCCGTCGGCACCGGTGCAACTGGTCGAAGCAGCGCCCGCAAAAAATGCCAATGAAAACCTGGCGGCCTTCTACGAAACGCTGGGCGGGAAGCGCTATGCGGAACAGCAGGTGAAAACGCTGTTCGGCATTGCCGCCCGCACCAATCTGTCGCTGGACCAGGGCGAGTACAAATTCGCCTACGACAAGGCGAGCCGCGTCAGCACCTATCAGCTTACGCTGCCGGTACGCGGTCCCTACGCGAATATCTGGCAATTCAGCCTGCAGGCGCTGGCGGCGATTCCGTTTGCAGCGCTGGACGAAGTGAATTTCCGGCGCGAGACCATTGCCGATCCGGTGGTCGAGGCGCGCTTGCGCTTTACGTTTTATCTGAAGGATGGGCAGCCATGAAGCCGCGCCATATGGCAATGGGCGTGACGCTGCTGGCTGCCGCGGCACTGGTGGTGTTTGGCGACAGTACGCCGTCCGGCGGCGTGGTCGAATCGGTTGACCGGGCGCCGGCCGCGCGTCCGGCAGCACCTCCGGTAACTGCGCCGGCCTCGTCATCGGCCACGCCGCCGGCCATCCTGCCGCTCGTGCCGCGCGCCCAGCTGATCGGCGACGCAGGCGAGGGCGCCTTCAAGAGTGCGGATGGCGTCTTCGGCGGCCAGTCCTGGAATCCGCCACCGCCGCCACCGCCGCCGGCGTCCGCCATGCCGCCGCCACCGCCGCCTACAGCACCGCCGCTGCCTTTCCAGGTCATCGGCAAGGCCATCGCGGACGGCCAATGGGAAGTCTTCCTGTCGCGCGGCGCCGACCAGACCTACGTGGTGCGCAAGCAGACCGTTATCGACGGCATGTACCGCATCGATACGATCGCGCCGCCCACCATGACCATCACCTACCTGCCCATGAACCAGGTGCAGCAGCTTAATATTGGAGTAATCGAGTGAAGCCAAGTATGCGAATGCTGACGCTGTCCGCGCTGGTGCTGGCGCTGAGCGGCTGTGCGGCACAGATGGCCTACCGCGACGGCAAGACCCTGGTCGAGAAAGACCAGGTGGAAGCGGCGCTGATGAAATTCCAGGAAGCCATCGAGGCCGATCCGGGCAATGCGCAATACCGTGCCGCCTATCTGCAGGCGCGCGACCGCGCGACCTTGCGCTACCTGGAGCAGGCCGACCGTTTCGTCATCGAGCGCCAGTACGATCTGGCCTCGCAGAGTTTCCAGCGCGTGCTGGCAATGAATCCGCAGAACGAGCGTGCCCGCGCCGGCCTGCGCGCACTGGAAGCCGCCAACCGCTACGACAGGCTGCTGGCCGATGGCGCGCAAGCGCTGGAGCAGAAGGATTACGAGCTGGCCAAGGTCAAGGTCGGCGCTGTATTGAGCGAAAAGCCGGACCATCCGCAGGCACGTGCACTGCAGCGCGAAATCAACGAGAAGATGCCGCAGCCTGCGGCCGACAATGGCCTGGCAAAATCCTTCAAGCAGCCAATCACCATCGAGTTCCGCGAGGCGCCGCTGAAGCAGGTGTTTGACGTGATCTCGCGCCGCTCCGGCCTGAACTTCGTGTTCGACAAGGATGTGAAGAGCGATACGCGCACTACCATCATGCTGAAGAACAGCACCGTCGAATCGGCCATCTACTATCTGCTGATGACGAACCAGCTGGAACAGCAGGCGATGGACGCCAACACCATCCTGATCTACCCGAACACGGCGGCCAAGCTGAAGGAGTACCAGGAAACCGTGGTGCGCACCTTCTACCTCGCCAATGCGGACGCCAAGGTGGTCACCAATACGCTGAAGACCATCCTGAAATCGCGCGACGTGATCGCCGACGAAAAGCTGAACCTGGTCATCATGCGCGACAGCGCCGATGCGATCCGCCTGGCCGAGAAGATTGTCGCCATGCAGGACCAGCCGGAACCGGAAGTGATGCTGGACGTGGAGATCCTGGAGATCAAGCGTACCCGCCTGACGGAACTGGGCGTGGTGTGGCCGGGCAGCGTGGCCCTGACGCCGCTCTCGACTTCCGGCGGCACCGGCCTCACGCTGCGCGACCTAGACAACCTGAACCGCCGCACCATCGGCATCAGCAGCCTGAGTACCACCATCAACGCCAACAAGACCGACGGTGACACCAACCTGCTGGCCAGCCCGCGCATCCGCGTGCGCAACAAGGAAAAGGCCAAGGTGCTGATCGGCGACAAGGTGCCGGTGATTACCACCACGATTTCGCCCGGCACCGGCGGCTTTGCTTCCGAATCCGTCAGCTACGTGGACGTGGGCCTGACCCTGAACGCCGAGCCGACCATCTACCTGAACAACGAAGTCGGCATCCGCATTTCGCTGGAGGTCAGCAATCTGGTCGGCACGGTCGAGACCAAGAGCGGCACCACGGCGTACCAGATCGGCACACGCCAGGCTTCGACCATGCTGCAGCTGAAGGATGGCGAGAACCAGGTGCTGGCAGGCCTGATCAACAACGAGGAGCGCAGCTCGGCCGACAAGGTGCCGGGCGCAGGCGACATTCCTATCCTCGGCCGCCTGTTCGGTTCGCAGAAGGACGACAGGCAGAAGACCGAGATCGTGCTCTCGATCACGCCGCACCTGGTGCGCAACCTGCAGCGGCCGGAGATTTCGGCCGCCGAATTCTCGGCCGGCACGGAAGCCAACTTCCGCCGCAAGCCGGATATCGCACCGCGTGCGCCGGTCGCGGTTCCGGGCCGTCCGGGCGCGGGCCCTGTCGCGCCATCGGCCAGCGCCGTTCCTGCTGCTGCAGGCGCCGTGCCCGCAGCAGCCGGCGCCGTGCCGGGCCAGGTACAGCCGGCGCCGGACCTGACTGCGCCAAGCGGCGTGCCGCTGTCAACGATGCAGCCCGGTCCCGCCACCAGCGTGACCCAGCCGCCGCCTGCACCGCAGGCGCCTGCACCGGCTGCACCGCAGCCGCCTGCGCCGCCGCAGCAGCCGGCGCAGAATCAGCGCCAGTAAAGGCCATGCGCGCACGCGGCTTCACGCTGATCGAGCTGCTGGTCACGCTGGCCATTCTCGGCATGCTGGCCACGCTCGCCGTGCCGGTCGGGCAGACCGTAGTCCAGCGCCGCAACGAGCAGGAACTGCGGCGCGACCTGCACGAAATCCGCAAAGCCATCGACGCCTACAAGGTCGCCTACGACGAGGGCCGCATCGCCAGGTCGATCAACAGCAATGGCTATCCGAAGAACCTGGAGCTGCTGGTGGAAGGCGTGCCAGATCAGAAGAACCCCAAGCACAGCAAGATCTTTTTCCTGCGCCGCGTGCCGCGCGATCCTCTCAGCAGCGATCCGAACCTGAGCGACGCGCAGACCTGGGGCAAGCGCAGCTACGCCAGCGAGGCCGAAGATCCGCGCGAAGGCGAGGATGTGTATGACGTGTATTCAACTTCGGAGGCGGTGGGCCTGAACGGCATCCCGTACCGCAAATGGTAAGACGCAAAGGCTTCACCCTGATCGAACTGCTGGTGGTGCTGGGCATCATCGCGCTGCTGCTCACGCTGGCCGTGCCGCGCTATTTCCCCAGCGTGGACAAGACCAGGGAAACCATCCTCGGCGATAACCTGCGCAGTATGCGCCTGGTGATCGACCAGTATTACGGCGACACGGGCCGCTATCCGGACAGCCTCGATCAGCTGGTCGAGAAAAAGTACCTGCGCAGCGTGCCGCTCGATCCGATCACCGAAAAGGCCGACAGCTGGATCGTGGTGCCGCCGGAGGATGTGACGAAGGGCGGCGTGTCCGACGTGAAGAGCGGGGCGCCCGGCAATGACCGCAGCGGCAAACCTTATGCGGAGTGGTAAGCAGCACGGCTTCACCTACCTGAGCGTGGTGATCCTGGTGGCCATCATCGGGATCGTCAGCGCAGCGACCCTGCGCCTTGGCGTGGTGATGCAGCGGGCCGCGGCCGAAGAGGAACTGCTGCGCATCGGCGCGGAGTTCAGCGATGCGCTGCAGAGCTATGCGTCCGCCACGCCGGCGGGGCAGGCGGCGTTTCCGCCTTCGCTGAAGGAGCTGCTGAAGGACCCGCGCTTTCCGCAGGTACGGCGGCACCTGCGCCGCATCTATGTCGATCCGATGACGGGCAAGCCGGAGTGGGGGCTGATCCGCACCGGCATCAACAAGCCCGGCCAGCCTGGTCAACCTGGCCAGCCCGGACCGCAGACGGGCACTGCACTGTCATCCGGCGAGGGTGGAATTATCGGTATATATAGTTTATCGACCGAACCGCCAATCAAGATCAGCAACTTCCCCGAGCGCTTCGCTGCCTTCGAAGGGAAGGAGCATGTCGCGGACTGGAAGTTCACGGCCGAAACCGGCCGCGCGCCCGTCACCACGGCGGCCAAGCCCGGCGCACCCGGCGCCCCTGGCCAGCCGGGACAACCAGGCCAGCCACAGCAGCCGCAGCCGCCACAGCCGCCGGTACAGCCGCAGCCGATGCCGCAGCCCGCACCGCAGGAGCCGCCGAAGGAAGCCGAGCCGCCGCAGGAACCGCCGCCCGAGCCACCGGCCGAACCCGAAAAGCCCGAGCCGCCGGCGCCGCCCCAGGAGCCTGTCTGAAATTGTTAACTCGCCAATCGTGCGCGACAACAAAAAAATAAAAAAATGCTATTCTTTGCTCATCCTTATAAGAGATCTAGACCAGCGACGACTACTCTCACATAAAAGGAATGGCATCATGAATCTGAAGAAAATTGCAATCGCAGGCGTACTGGCTGCTGCTTCTTTTGCTGCTTCTGCTGCTGACCAAACCGTCGCTATTACCACCACGCCAGTGCTGGATACCGATAATCATTTTATCGGCATGACTTCGGGGGACGATGGCCTGCTGTCCGGCGGGCTGGATGTGATCAGCTTTACCGGTCTGGACGCCGGTGTGTATGACTTCGTGCTGACGCTCAGCGGCCAGAACATCAGTATCGATGGCGCAATGACCAATCTGAATGGCGTAATGGGTACCGCCTATGAGTTCGGCAAGTACCGCTTCTTCGGTGTGGAATACACCGGCAACTCGCCATTCACGCTGGAGCTGTACGGCACTGCCATGGCAGGCGCCACCTACAGCGGTGAAGTAACCGTCTCGGCCGTACCTGAGCCTGCCACTTACGGCATGCTGCTGGCCGGCCTGGGCATGGTGGGTGCTGTCGCCCGCCGCCGTAAATCTACTTCGCGCGGCGCTTGAAGTCTCGCAAGCGGAAACCAAGCATAAATAAAATACTGAAATAGACCAAGCCGCTTGCGGCAACCACAAGCAACAGGGCGCCGGCGCGCATAAGGGGATGTGCGCGCATGGCGAGCCAGTCAAACTGGGCCGCGGCAAACCACGCGGCCACTCCCATTACCGTTACCGCCAGCAGCAGCTTCAGGAAGAACTTCGTCCAGCCCGGCGCAGGGCGGTAAATATTGCGCTTGCGCAGGCCGCGGTACAGGAAGCTGGCGTTCAGCGTGGCGCCAAGACCGATGGACAGAGCCAGCCCGGCCACCTGCAGGAAGGGCACAAAGATCGCATTCATCACCTGCGTGGCGATCAGCACGCCGATGGCGATGCGGACCGGGGTGCGGATATCCTGCTGCGCATAGAAGGCGGGCGCCAGGATTTTCACCAGGATGATGCCGGTCAGGCCGACAGCATAGGCAATCAGCGGCTGGGCCGACATTTCGGCGGCATGGGCCGAGAAGTGGCCGTAGTGGAAGAGGGTGGCAATCATCGGCAGCGCCAGCACGCACATGCCCACGGCCGCCGGCAGCACCAGCAGGAAGGTCAGGCGCAGGCCCCAGTCCAGCAGCGACGAGTATTCTTCATGGTCGCCCTCCACATTCGCCTTGGACAGGCTGGGCAGCAGAATCGTGCCCAGCGCCACGCCCAGCAGCGCATTCGGGAATTCCATCAGGCGGTCGGCATAGGTCAGCCAGGAGATGCTGCCTTCCGGCAGCCAGGACGCGATGGTGGTGTTGATCATCAGGCTGATCTGCGCAGCGGCCACCGCAAAGATGGCCGGTCCCATCTTCTTCAGCACGCGGCGCACGCCTTCGTCGCGCAGGCCGGCGGCAGGGTTCCACGACAGGCGGGGCAGCATGCCGATGCGCACCAGCGCCGGCACCTGGATCGCCACCTGCAGGATGCCGCCCACCATGACGGCAATTGCTTGCGCATACACCGGCTGCTCCAGGTAAGGCGCCAGGAACAGCGAGCCGGCAATGAAGGACAGGTTCAGCAGCACCGGCGTGAAGGCGGGAATCTTGAACTCGCGCCAGGCATTCAGCACGCCGCCCGCCAGTGCCACGAAGGACATGCAGGCGATATACGGGAACATCAGGCGCGTCATCCACACGGCCGCGTCGAATTCGCCCTGCTTGTGCAGGCCGGAAGCGATCAGGAACACGAAGATCGGCGCCGCCACCACGCCGATGGCGCTGACAGCCAGCGTGGCCCAGACCAGGGTGTTGGCGACGTGATCGACCAGGGTCTTGGCGGCGTCCTGGCCTTGCGCGTTTTTGTATTCGGCTAGAATAGGCACGAAAGCCTGCGAAAATGCGCCTTCGGCAAACAGCCGGCGCAGCAGGTTCGGGATGCGGAAGGCCACGTTGAAGGCGTCCGTCTCGGCCCCCGCGCCAAAAGCACGGGCAAAAAGGGTTTCGCGCAGCAGGCCGGTGATACGCGACAGCATTGTCATGCTGGAAATGGCGGCAAGGGTCTTGAGCAGATTCATGGGCTGCGATTATAGCGAACAAAGTAGCGAAATCAGCAACGTCCCGACAATTGGCAATTGCCCTGGCGGCAAATTCCCGCTATAATTTAAGGCTGTACAGAATTCAGTAAGGCAGGCAAGACGTTCCGCCGGCTCTGAAAAACACCGGTTGGCAAACGCTATTGTTTGCGAACGAACTTTGACAACGAATTAGGATTTCTCATGGCAAATACCGCACAAGCACGCAAACGTGCTCGTCAAGCTGTTAAGGCTAACGCGCACAACTCGTCCCAGCGCTCCACCCTGCGTACCGCTATCAAGGCTGTGCGTAAGGCAATCCAGGCTGGCGACAAAGCAGCTGCTACCCAGATCTTCCAGTCCTCCGTATCGACCATCGATTCGATCGCTGACAAGAAAATCATCCACAAGAACAAGGCCGCTCGTCACAAGAGCCGTCTGGCAGCTGCCCTGAAGGCACTGTCCGCTTAAGTTCGTGTGCGGCGGCAATAGCCGCCAATCTGGTGTCGAATAACCCGCATGGCGTTGGCCATAGCGGGTTTTTCGCTTTGGCCTTACGGCTCAGCTCTCGGGTTTCAGGTCGTCCGGCGAGACTTCGCGCCATTCGCCCGGCATCAGGGGGTGGGAGGACAGGGAAATGCCGCCAATCGACGCGCGCACCAGGCGCAGCGTGGGCAGGCCGACGGCTGCCGTCATGCGGCGCACCTGGCGGTTCTTGCCTTCCTGCAAAGTGATGGCCAGCCAGGCGGTGGGCTTGTCGGCCCGGGCGCGGATCGGCGGATTGCGCGGCCACAGCCAGTCCGGGTCGGCAATGCGCACCGCCTTGCAGGGCAGGGTGGTGAAGTCGCCCAGGTTGAGCGGCGCCTGCAGGCGGGCCAACTGGTCCGGCGTGGGCAGGCCATCCACCTGGACCAGGTAGGTTTTCGCTTCCTTGCGGTCGGGGTGGGCAATCTTGTGCTGGAGCTTGCCATCGTCGGTCATCAGCATCAGGCCCTCGCTGTCATAGTCGAGGCGGCCTGCCGGATAGACGTTCGGGATCTGGATGTAGTCCGCCAGGGTTTGTTTCTCTCCGGACGGGGAAAACTGGCACAATACCTGGAATGGCTTATTGAATAATATGAGCGGCATTCCCGGATTGTAGCGCCTCGGGGAATACTCGTGCATAATGCGGACGTTATGGTCTTATATCTTATAGAAGACCTGTCGAACCCACACTTCGGAGACCTCGATGTACCAACACATTAAAGTGCCAGCCGACGGACAGAAGATCACCGTCAACGCCGACTTTACCCTGAACGTGCCGGATACCCCGATCATCCCTTATATCGAAGGCGATGGCACCGGCCTGGACATCACCCCGGTGATGCTCAAGGTGGTCGATGCGGCTGTGGCAAAGGCATACGGCGGCCAGCGCAAGATCAGCTGGATGGAGATTTTCGCCGGCGAGAAATCGACCGCCGTGTATGGCCCCGATGTGTGGCTGCCGGAAGAGACGCTGCAGGTGGTGAAGGATTACGTGGTATCCATCAAGGGCCCGCTGACCACCCCGGTCGGCGGCGGCATCCGTTCGCTGAACGTGGCGCTGCGCCAGGAGCTGGACCTGTACGTGTGCCTGCGTCCGGTGCGCTACTTCAAGGGCGTGCCTTCGCCGGTGCGCGAGCCGGAAAAGACCGACATGGTCATCTTCCGCGAGAATTCCGAAGACATCTACGCCGGCATCGAATGGGCCGAGGGCTCGGAGGGCGCGAAAAAGCTGATCGACTTCCTGACCAAAGAGATGGGCGTGAAGAAGATCCGCTTCCCGGACACCTCGGGCATCGGCGTTAAACCGGTGTCGCGCGAGGGCACGCAGCGCCTGGTGCGCAAGGCGATCCAGTACGCGATCGACAACGACAAGCCATCCGTGACCATTGTCCACAAGGGCAATATCATGAAGTACACCGAAGGCGGCTTCCGCGACTGGGCTTATGAAACGGCGCAGAAGGAGTTCGGCGCGCAGCTGATCGACGGCGGCCCATGGTGCAAGTTCAAGAACCCGAAAACGGGGCGCGACATCACCATCAAGGATTCCATCGCCGACGCCTTCCTGCAGCAGATCCTGCTGCGCCCGGCCGAGTATTCGGTGATCGCCACCCTGAACCTGAACGGCGACTATATTTCGGACGCGCTGGCGGCCCAGGTCGGCGGCATCGGCATCGCACCGGGCGCCAATATGTCCGATTCCGTGGCAATGTTCGAGGCAACCCATGGCACGGCGCCGAAGTACGCCGGCAAGGATTATGTGAACCCCGGTTCCCTGATCCTCTCGGCCGAGATGATGCTGCGCCACATGGGTTGGACCGAGGCGGCCGGCCTGATCATCGCGTCGATGGAGAAAGCCATCGCTGCCAAGCGCGTCACCTACGACTTCGCCCGCCTGATGGAAGGGGCCACCCAGGTGTCCTGCTCCGGCTTCGGCGAAGTGATGATCGAAAACATGTAAGGCGTCACGAGGATTACATGACCACAGCTACTGCCGGCGCCAATGCAAGTGCGCGCATCCCGCTGCTGAACACCGGCGTCGAAGGCTTCGACGAAATCCTGGGCGGCGGCTTTCCTGCGCATAGCATTTACCTGATCCAGGGGCTGGCCGGCAGCGGCAAGACCACGCTGGCGTGCCAGATCGGCTTCCAGCACGCGCAGCAGGGCAAGAAAGTGCTGGTGCTGACCCTGATCGCCGAAACGCACAGCAAGATGCTGAATCACCTCAGCAGTTTCTCGTTCTACGACGAGAGCCTGGTGGGCGAGCGCATCGTGTTTATCGGCGCCTATCCCGACCTGCTGAAAGGCGGCCTGCGCGAACTGCTGAAATCCATCGGCGCCACGCTGACCGAGCAGAAGCCGGACATCATGATCATCGATGGCTTCCGCACCGTGCGCGACGCCAGGCCGTCGGACGTGGCGCTGTCCGAGTTCATGCTGTCGCTGAACTCGCTGGTGTCGGTGATGCAGTGCACCACCTTCCTGCTGTCGCCGACGGAAGGCAATGTGGCCGATTCGGAAAACACCCTGGTCGATGGCCTGATCGAGCTGAGCCAGTATGAGCAGGGACTGCAGCTGATCCGCGAGATCAAGGTGTTCAAGCTGCGCGGCAGCAAGCATATGCTCGGACGCCACGCCTTCAATGTGGGCCAGCACGGCCTGCAGATGTATCCGCGCCTGGAGGCCGTCAGCTCCAGTTCTGGTCTGGTGCAGGAAGTGTCGCATGAACGCCTCGGCTTCGGCATTGCGGGCTGGGACCGCCTGACGCATGGCGGTGTGGCGAAAGGCTCGACCACGGCCCTGCTGGGCAACCCCGGCGTCGGCAAGACGCTGATGGGCCTGCATTTCATCTACGAAGGCCTGCAGCGCGGCGAGCGCTGCCTGATTGCCGGCTTCTACGAGTCGCCGCCGCGGCTGCTGGAAAAGGCCGCCAGCGTCGGCATCAAGCTGCAGCCCTATTATGCAAGCGGCGCGCTGCAGATCATCTGGAATCCGCCGCTGGAAGTGCTGGTGGACAGCCTGGCCAAGCGCATCCTGGACAATGTCGGCCAGCGCACGGTGTCGCGCCTGCTGATCGACGGCCTGGACAGCCTGCGCGATATCATCCTGCATGCCGGCCGTTCGCGCTCCTTCCTGGCGGCCTTCGTCAACGAACTGCGTTCGCGCAACGTCACCACCTTCTTTACCCAGGAGCTGCCGTACTTCGGCCTGGGCCGGGGCGACAGCGACGCCTCCGCCTCGGTGCTGTTCGAGAACATCATCCTGCTGCGCTATGCGGAACTGAATGGCGCGACGCGGCGCCAGATCGGCGTGCTCAAGCTGCGCGAAAACAGTTATGAGGCAGGCAATCACACGCTGCTGATCAGCGACGCCGGCATGTCCGTCGAAGCTGGCGCGGGCGGTTCGGTGGAGCCGGATTGAGTGCTGATATGAGTGATCAAAGCGCGATCACGGAGCAGGGGCCGGCCGGACAACTGATCCTGGTGGTTGACGATGAGTTCGATGTACTGTCGGCATACACCATCCTCTTTGAAAGCCTGGGCTTCCGCGTGCGCACGGCGGGCAATGGCCGGGAAGCGCTGGCCGTGGCTGCCGGCGAAGCGCCGGCCATCGTGGTGTCGGACTTCATGATGCCGGTCATGGATGGCGCCGACTTCTGCCGCGCCTGGCGCAGCGATCCGCTGCTGCGCGGCATTCCCTTCATCCTGACCACGGCCGGCCTGCTGCGCAAGGACGCCGATATCCCTTACGACACGCTGTTCAAGAAGCCGGTGCGCTTCGAGATGCTGGTGGATGAAATCACGCGGCTGATCGCCGCCGCCGCGCGTTCCGGCTGAAGAGCGCAGGGACGAAAAAAAACCCCGCAGGGCGGGGCTTTTTGAGTCCGAGGCTAAGAATCACGAAGCCTGGATATTGGAAGCTTGCTTGCCTTTAGGGCCTTGCGTGACTTCGAACTGCACTTTTTGACCTTCTTTCAGGGTCTTGAAGCCGTTCATGTTGATCGCGGAAAAGTGTGCGAACAAATCCTCGCCGCCATCATCAGGAGTGATGAAGCCGAAACCTTTGGAGTCATTGAACCACTTAACGGTACCAGTTGCCATAAAAAAAACCTTCAAATTAAAAACGTATCACACGAGCCATAAAAGCAAGAAGCTTCCTGCCCCCTCCTCGACAACTCACTTCTTACCAACATGTACATTTCTGCACAGAGTTGATAACGCATTGTTGGCGGAACAATTTTTAAAGTCAAGCGCTTTGAGCAGCAGGTAGTAAGATTTTTGCAACAGTCAATTTCACAACTCTTGATTTTAGGCGGCAAGACCGCATCTGCGGCGGACAGAGAAAACGCGTAAGATGAGCACTAACGGAAACGCGCCGCTAAATGGGCGTTGCATCAACCCTGAAAGCATTAGAATATAAGCGTATGGCAACCAAGCATGACACTGAAACCGTCCTTGAACGACAGACGCTGAAACCGCCCCCGATGTACCAGGTGGCGTTGCTGAATGACGACTACACCCCGATGGAATTTGTCGTAGCAATCATTCAGGAGTATTTCAATAAGGACCGCGAGACGGCCACGCAAATTATGCTGAGTGTCCATCGCTATGGCAAAGGCGTGTGCGGCGTTTTCTCTAAAGATATAGCTTCAACCAAAGTGGAGTTTGTTTTAACGCATGCACGCAAGGCGGGGCATCCCCTGCAATGTGTGATGGAGGAAGTATGATTGCGCAGGAATTGGAAGTAAGTTTGCACATGGCGTTTGTCGAAGCTCGGCAGGCACGGCATGAATTCATCACGGTCGAACACCTGCTGCTGGCGCTGCTGGATAATCCTTCGGCGGCCGAAGTGCTGCGTGCCTGCGCGGTCAATATCGAAGACCTGCGCAAGACCCTTACCAACTTTATCGGCGATAACACCCCGACCGTGCCTGGCACCGGCGAGGTGGATACCCAGCCGACGCTCGGATTCCAGCGCGTAATCCAGCGCGCCATCATGCACGTACAGTCCGCCTCGAACGGTAAAAAAGAGGTTACGGGCGCGAACGTGCTGGTCGCCATTTTCGGTGAAAAAGATTCGCACGCTGTTTACTACCTGCACCAGCAGGGCGTAACCCGCCTGGACGTGGTCAACTTCATCTCGCACGGCGTACGCAAGGACCAGCAGACCGATGCGGCCAAGGCGTCCGAGGGCGTGGAAGAAGGCCAGCCGGCCGAAGGCAGCCAGAAGGAATCGCCGCTGGACCAGTTCACCCAGAACCTGAACAAGTCCGCCGCGGAAGGCAAGATCGATCCGCTGATCGGCCGCGAAGACGAAGTCGATCGCGTGATCCAGATCCTGTGCCGCCGCCGCAAGAACAACCCGCTGCTGGTGGGCGAAGCCGGCGTGGGCAAGACCGCGATCGCGGAAGGCCTGGCATGGCGCATCACCCAGGGCGACGTGCCGGAAGTGCTGGCGAATGCCGTGGTGTTTTCGCTGGACATGGGCGCGCTGCTGGCCGGCACCAAGTACCGCGGCGACTTCGAGCAGCGCCTGAAGGCGGTGCTGAAGCAGCTGAAAGACAATCCGAACGGCATCCTGTTCATCGACGAGATCCACACCATCATCGGCGCCGGTTCGGCGTCGGGCGGTACGCTGGACGCGTCCAACCTGCTGAAGCCGGCCCTGGCCAATGGCCAGCTGAAGTGCGTCGGTGCGACCACCTTCACGGAATTCCGTGGCGTGTTCGAAAAAGACCATGCACTGTCGCGCCGCTTCCAGAAAGTGGATGTGAACGAGCCGACCGTGGAGCAGACCGTGCAGATTCTGCGTGGCCTGAAGTCGCGCTTCGAAGAGCACCATGGCGTGAAGTATTCCGCCTCGGCCCTGTCCACCGCGGCAGAACTGGCAGCGCGCTTCATCAATGACCGCCACCTGCCGGACAAGGCCATCGACGTGATCGACGAAGCCGGCGCCGCCCAGCGCATCCTGCCGAAGTCGAAGCAGAAGAAGACCATCGGCAAGACCGAGATCGAGGAAATCATCTCCAAGATCGCGCGTATTCCGCCGCAGACCGTCAACCAGGACGACCGCAGCAAGCTGCAGACCATCGACCGCGACCTGCGCAACGTGGTGTTCGGGCAGGACCCTGCCATCGAAGCGCTGGCGTCGGCCATCAAGATGTCGCGCGCCGGCCTGGGCAAGCAGGACAAGCCGATCGGCTCCTTCCTGTTCTCCGGTCCGACCGGCGTCGGCAAGACCGAGGTGGCGAAGCAGCTGGCCTTCATCCTGGGCATCGAGCTGATCCGCTTCGACATGTCCGAGTACATGGAGCGCCACGCCGTGAGCCGCCTGATTGGCGCGCCGCCGGGCTACGTGGGCTTCGACCAGGGCGGCCTGCTGACCGAGGCGATCACCAAGAAGCCGCACGCCGTGCTGCTGCTGGACGAGATCGAGAAGGCGCATCCGGATATCTTCAATATCCTGCTGCAGGTGATGGACCATGGCACGCTGACCGACAACAACGGCCGCAAGGCCGACTTCCGCAACGTGATCATCATCATGACCACGAACGCGGGTGCGGAAAGCCTGCAGAAGCGCTCGATCGGCTTCACGGATTCGAAAGAAGCCGGCGACGAGATGGCGGATATCAAGCGTATGTTCACGCCGGAGTTCCGCAACCGCCTGGATTCGATCATCAGCTTCCGTGCGCTGGACGAGGACATCATCCTGCGCGTGGTGGACAAGTTCCTGATGCAGCTGGAAGAGCAGCTGCACGAGAAGAAGGTGGAAGCGATCTTCAGCGAGAAACTGCGCAAGTTCCTGGCGAAGAAGGGCTTCGATCCGCTGATGGGCGCACGTCCGATGTCGCGCCTGATCCAGGACATGATCCGCAAGGCGCTGGCCGACGAGCTGCTGTTCGGCCGCCTGGTCACCGGCGGCAAGGTGATTGTGGATCTGGACGAGGCCGAAGCGATCAAGCTGGAATTCCCGGAACCGGATGCGGCGCCTACGCCGCCACCGGAAACGGTCGAAGTCGAGTAAGTCCCGGCTTCAGCAAAAGCGCTCCCTCGGGAGCGCTTTTTTTTGGTTCATCGCGGAATTCCGGAAACTCGTGCTCAGCCAGATCAAGCCAGCTCGCCGGCAGTCACTCCTGGGGGATGGGGCGCTGTCGTGATGATGGGGTGTCGCTCCACCGCTTTTACTAAAACCTTCTGTGGGCTGCTACCTCACGCTTACTAAAACTATTTCGCCGGATTCGACACGATTCAGGGCACTAAAACGCACTCAAGCCCTCCAAGAAATAGTAGCCGCGAGAATTTCTAGTAAGCGCTGCGCCGTTTAGTAAGTTTTAGGTAGCGATAGCAGCATTTGGAAAAAAGCCATTTTAGAGACCCCATCCGCGTACCCTGCGCCGGCCGCTCCGGCACAGGCAACGCCAGCTTCGGCGGTGATGTCGCCGTCGCAGTTTGCCAACCTGCGCGGCAGCGGCAACCGCAATGCGTGGAAAGCAGTCTGACTCCGCCTGCCTGGCAGCGGCAGTAGAAGAAGGGCCGCGGAAAAGGACTCCGAGGCAAGCGCCGCGCGGTAAAGCGTCATCCCGCTAATCCGCAATGCCCCTTTTTTTGCTCCATCATGGAATCCAGGGAAGGTTGGGCTTACAGAGCTGCCAGTTCCTTGAGCTGGGCCGTGCGCCGCCGCGATACTTCCACGCTCTGGCCATTGTCCAGGGTGATCAGCATGCCGCCGCCATCGGCCGGCGCCATCTCCGCCGCGTAGGCCAGATTCACGATTTGCCGCCGGCTGGTGCGGAAGAAGCGCACCGGGTCCAGCTGCTGCTCCAGCTGGTTCAGTGAGCGCAGCATGAGCGGCTGCTGGCCGTCAAAATGCACGCGCGTGTAGTTGCCCTCCGATTCGAACAGGCGAATGCGCTCCAGCGCCACAAACCAGCAGCGCTCGCCATCCTTGATGAACAGCTTCTGCGAGCGTGGCGCGGCCGGCGCTGCAGCTTCAGCGCTGCCGCCGGCACTGCCAAGCCGCAGCGCGGCGCGCGACAGGGCATTTGCCAGGCGCTGTGCCTGGATCGGCTTCTGCAGATAGTCCAGCGCATTGACCTCGAAAGCCTGCAGCGCGTATTGATCGAAGGCGGTGGTGAAGATCACGTCCGGCGCAGTATCGAGCGCTTGCAGCAGATCGAAGCCGCTGGCGCCGGGCATCTGCACGTCGAGCAGCAGCAGGTCAGGGCGCAAGGCTTCAACCTGCTGCATGGCTTCCTCCGCATTGGCGGCCTCGCCCACGATCTCCACCTCCGGATGCGCGGCCAGCAGGCGGCGCAGCTCGGCGCGCGCCAGGCGCTCGTCATCAACGATCAGCGTGCGGATCATGCCGGCACCCGGGCCGGCGACACCGGCAGCTGCAGCGTCGCGCGTACCCAGCCCGCACTCTCGCTCAGATCCAGGCTGGCTTCCTTGCCCACCGCCAGCACCAGCCGCTTGCGTGCATTGGCCAGGCCGACCCGGGTGGAACTGGCAAACGGCAGGATCGCGCCCATATTCGCGATCTCGATGATGTTCGCCTGCGGCGTGCGGCGCGCGACGATGCGGATGTCGCTGCCGGTGGCGCTCAGCTCCACGCCGTATTTGACCGCATTCTCCACCAGCGTCTGCAGCGACATGGGCGGGATCATCACGTTCTCCAGTCCCGGCTCCACGCTGATGCTGGCGCGCAGGCGTTCTTCAAAGCGCACCTTCTCGATGGCGAGGTAGGACTGCACGGCATCGAGCTCCTCGTGCAGCGGCACGGTGTCGCGCTGGCCGGATTGCAGCGCATAGCGCATCAGGCTCGCCAGCTGGTCGATCATCTGCGCCGCGTTCTCCGGATTCTCGTAGATCAGGGCGCGCACGCTGTTCAGGCTATTGAAGAAGAAGTGCGGATTGACCTGCGCCTGCAATGCACGCAGCTCCGCTTCCTTGGCCATGACTTCCAGCCGCAGCGTTTCGGCTTCGAAGCGGTTGGCACGGCGCAGCGCCAGCGCGGCCATATAGCAGATATTCCAGAACAGGAAGGAGAAGCTCCACTGGATCAGCGCGGCAGGCAGCCAGGCAAGCGAAGTAATCGGCGTATGCAGCAGGTGGATGGCGCCGGCCACCGACACACACTGCAAAGGCGCCAGCAGCAGGAGGGCGCCTGCCAGCATACGCCAGTTCCAGGCGCCGAAGTTCCAGCTGCGCGCCTTGATCAAGCGGTGCCACAGATCCGACAGCAACAGGCCGCTGACACCGGTCCAGATGCCGACGCCCAGCACGGCGCCCTGCGACATCATGCGCGCATACGTGGCGATGGTCAGCAGAGCGATCAGGAACCATGCGATCCCCTGCAAGATCCAGTACCAGTTCAGGCGGGCCAGCAGCGGCTGCTGCAGCCGGGACGGTGGTGCGAGTGCTTCCATGGGCTTCTTCTTTTATCGAGTCACTTCAGGAATTGATCGATGCGAGCATACATCCATTCCGGATCGTCGTACATCAGGAAATGGCGCGCGTTGTCGGCCAGTTCGATCTTCGCGCCGGGCAGCTTTGCATACTGGGACTGGAAGGTCGCTTCGATCGCTTCCTTCGGTGCGAAGGCCTTGTAGGCGGCCCAGGTGCCGAGTACCAGCGTCGGCGCCTTGATGCGCGCCACATCGCCGCGCAGGTCGCTGGCCATCACGCGGTACATCGCATCGGACACGGTAGCGCGGTCGGACGCGCGGCCCCAGGCGGCAATGCGTTCGGCATCGGCCGGCGAGGTGACCATGCCGGCGACGGCGCGCTGCTGGCCGGCCGCATAGCTGGCGCCGTCCTGCTGGCTCATGGCGTCGCGCAAGCGCGCCGCGCCGGCTTGCAGCTGTTCCGCCGTGGCCGCCGGCATCTGCGTTGCACCCAGCGCGGGCAGGGCATCGACGATGACCAGGCGGCCCACCTTGTCCGGATAATCGCTGGCCAGCTTCATGGCGAGGAAGCCGCCCAGGCTGTGGCCGATGATGGTCGGCTTATCCAGCTTGTTGGCGGCGATGTAGTCGGCCAGTTGCTGCTCGGCGGCTGGCAGCAGTTCGCCGTCCTTCATGGCCGGCTGGCCTGCGAAGCCGGCCAGGGTAAGTACGTGGCACTGGCGCGGCCCGCACAGGTGGGCCGCGGTCTGCTTCCAGACTTCGCCGGACGAAGCCAGTCCGGGGATCAGGATGACAGGTGCGCCCGTGCCGCTGACTTCAGCGTGGAAGGCGGTCGGCGCGGCGGCTGCGGCAGCACTGCCGGCGAAGGTGGCGAAGGTGGCGAAGGCGGTGGCGAGAACGGTGGTTGCAGTTTGTTTGAACATGATGTGTTTCCTCCTTGTGAAACACATCGTAGGGTGCGGCGCGGCGGGCGTCCCGGCGCTTGTGATGAACGGTCGAAAGCCGTGATGAGCGGTCAGTGCTGCTGGCGGCGGCGCCGGTTGCGCCGCGCCAGCAGGGGATAGGCGAACCACACCGACATCAGCAGCACGAAAGCGGCGGCGCCACCCAGTGCGCTGACCAGGTCCCTGCCGGTCACCAGGTACAGCACGACCACGATATCCAGCGACAGCGCCGCCGCCAGCGGGGCCAGTGCGTAAGTGATGGCGCGCGACGAGATCCTGATCGTGTGCAGGGAAATCTCTTTCGGCTCGGCGATGCGGTGGTACGCCGCAGGCAGCATCACCAGCGCAATGGCGATCACCACCAGGGCCAGGGCCGCGGCGTGGAAGTCCTGGGCATACACCGGCAGCTTTTCGAAGCGGTCGTTGAACACGGCGATGGTCTGAAAGCCGAACAGGGCCTGGATACCGGGCAGCATCATCCTGGCCTCTTCGATAATGCGGCCGAACTGGTCCTTCAGATCTTCCTGTTCTGCGTCTTCGCTCATGGGGGAATTTTAGCCCGGCGCCGGGGAGCGTGGCGCGCGGCTCAGCCGCCGGTTTCCTCGCGCAGCCGGCGCCACAGCGTGGTGCGGCTGATGCCCAGATAGTCGGCTGCGGCGTCGCGCCGGCCGCCGAAGCGGGCCACCACCTCCGCCACCGGTTCGCCGCGCGGCCGCGTGGCCGGTAGCATTCCCGCGATCGGTCCTGGCGTCTCTCGCGCGGCGCTGGCGGACGCGGACGACAGCTCCGGCGCCACGCCCAGTACAAAGCCTGGCGTCAGCGCCTGCAGCGGCTCCGCTGCCAGGAACAGCGCCAGCCGCTCCGTCATATTGCGCAGCTCGCGCACATTGCCCGGCCAGTCGTAGCGCATCAGCAGCGGCGTGCAGGCCGCCAGTTCCGCTGCCAGGTTCGGGTGCGGGCGTCCGCCCAGCGCGGCCAGGGCGTTCCTGAGCGACCATTCGGCCAGCGGTACGATATCCAGCGCACGTTCGCGCAATGAGGGCAAGGCCAGGCGCAGCACGGCCAGGCGATAGAACAGGTCCGCCCTGAAGCGGCCTTCGCGCACCCGCTGCTCCAGGTCGCAGTGGGTGGCGCTGATGATGCGCACATTCACAGGAATCGGCCGCGTGCCGCCCACGCGCACCACCTCGCGTTCTTCCAGCACGCGCAGCAGGCGCGTTTGCAGCGTCAGCGGCATCTCGCCGATTTCGTCCAGGAAGAGGGTGCCGCGGTTGGCGGCCTCGAACAGGCCCGCATGGCCGCCGCGGCGGGCGCCGGTAAACGCGCCTTCCTCGTGGCCGAACAGCTCGGACTCCAGCAGCGATTCCGCAATCGCGCCGCAGTTCACCGCCACGAAGGGACGGTTGACGCCCAGCGCGCGCGGGCTTTCGCGATGAATCGCCTGCGCCACCAGTTCCTTGCCGCTGCCCGTTTCGCCCTGGATCAGCACCGTGGCAGGCGACTTCGCATACAGCACCACCGACTGCCGTACCCGCTCCATCGCCTCCGACTCGCCGCGCAGGTCGGCCAGGCCATGCCTGGCGCGCAGCGTATCCGCCACCACGGTGCGCTGGCTGCGGTTCGATTCCAGCTGCGCCAGGCGGGCGATTTCCAGTGCATCGTCGAAGGCCTGGCGGATCGAGGTCGATGAGTACACGAACACGCCGGTCAGGCCCGCTTCCTCGGCCAGGTCGGTAATCCGCCCGCCGCCGACGATGGCCTTGATGCCGGAAGCCTTCAAATCATTGATCTGCGCCCGTGCATCCTCTTCCGCCGTATACGTGCGGCGTTCGATATCCACGCCGAAGGTAGCTGCGAATTCGGCCAGCGCCGGCAGCTCTTCCTGGTAAGTGATCACGCCGATGCGCGGCGATACCTTGCGTGCGCGGGCCAGGGCCTGCATGAAATCGAAGCCGCTGGCGCGCGCGATCACCAGCGGCACCGACAGGCGTCCCTTCAGGTAGGCGGCATTCGAGCCGGCGGCAATCACTGCGTCGCAACGCTCGGTGGCGAGGCGCTCGCGGATGTGGCGCGCGGCTTCGTCGAAGCCGAGGTTGATCGGCTCGATATTGGCCAGCGCATCGTACTCCGGCGTGATGTCGCGGAACAGTTCGGACAGGCGCGATACGGCCACCGTCCAGATCACGGGTTTGTCGGAGGGATCGAAAGGCAGGGGCGTGGAATGTCGCATGTTTCAATTATAGACGTTTCAGTGTTTCAATGTGAAACATTCATCCATGACGGTGATGTTGCAAGTGCTTGATTTTGCTGGCATCGCACAGCTGGCACGGTGCTTGCAATAATGTCCGCAAACCAATTCGCTTGAAAGGACACCATGAGCCAATACTCCGCCGGCGCCGCCTTCCGCCAGGCCGTCAAAGAAGAATCCCCACTGCAGGTTGTGGGCGCCATCAACGCCAACCACGCCCTGCTGGCCAAGCGCGCCGGTTTCCGCGCGATTTACCTGTCCGGTGGCGGCGTCGCTGCCGGCTCCCTGGGCCTGCCTGACCTGGGCATCTCGAATCTGGACGACGTGCTGACCGACGTGCGCCGCATCACCGATGTGTGCGACCTGCCGCTGCTGGTTGACGTCGATACCGGCTTTGGCGCTTCGGCCTTCAACGTGGCGCGCACCGTGAAGTCGATGATCAAATTCGGCGCAGCAGCCATGCACATCGAAGACCAGGTCGGCGCCAAGCGCTGCGGCCACCGTCCGGGCAAGGAAATCGTGACCCAGGGCGAGATGGTCGATCGCATCAAGGCTGCCGTCGATGCGCGTACCGACCAGAACTTCGTCATCATGGCCCGCACCGATGCGCTGGCCGTGGAAGGCCTGGATGCCGCCATCGAGCGCGCCGTGGCCTGCGTTGAAGCCGGCGCCGACATGATCTTCCCGGAAGCGATGATCACGCTCGACATGTACAGGAAATTTGCCGCCGCCGTGAAAGTGCCGGTGCTGGCCAACATCACCGAATTCGGCTCCACCCCGCTGTTTACCGTGGAAGAACTGAAGTCGGCGGACGTGGGCCTGGTGCTGTACCCGCTGTCCGCCTTCCGCGCCATGAACAAGGCTGCCGAGAACGTGTACGGCGCGATCCGCCGCGACGGCACGCAGCAGAACGTGGTCGATACCATGCAGACCCGCGCCGAACTGTATGAGCGCATCAACTATCACGATTTCGAGCAGAAGCTGGACGCGCTGTTCGCAGCACAGAAAAAATAATCAGGTATTCCGAGGAGATTTGAAATGACCGACGCACCAACCTTCAAGCCAAAAAAATCCGTCGCCCTGTCCGGCGTTGCCGCGGGCAATACCGCGCTGTGCTCCGTGGGCAAAACGGGTAACGACCTGCACTACCGCGGCTACGATATCCTGGATGTCGCCAACACCTGCGAATTCGAGGAAATCGCCTACCTGCTGGTGCACGGCAAGCTGCCCACCGCAGCGGAGCTGAAGGGCTACAAGGGCAAGCTGAAATCGCTGCGGGGCCTGCCGCAGTCCGTGAAGGCCGCGCTGGAAGCGCTGCCGGCGTCCGCCCACCCGATGGACGTGATGCGTACCGGCTCCTCCGTGCTGGGCTGCACCCTGCCGGAAAAGGACGACCACAATATCGCCGGCGCACGCGACATCGCCGACCGCCTGATGGCGTCCTTCGGCTCGATCCTGCTGTACTGGTACCACTTCAGCCATAACGGCAAGCGCATCGACGTGGAGACCGACGACGACTCCATCGGCGGCCACTTCCTGCACCTGCTGCACGGCGAGAAGCCGAGCGAATCGTGGGTGCGTGCGATGCACACCTCGCTGATCCTGTACGCGGAACACGAGTTCAACGCTTCCACCTTTACCGCCCGCGTGATCGCAGGCACCGGCTCCGATATCTATTCGGCCGTGACCGGCGCCATCGGCGCGCTGCGCGGTCCGAAGCACGGCGGCGCCAACGAAGTGGCGCTGGATATCCAGAAGCGCTATGAAAACGCCGACGAAGCCGAAGCGGACATCCGCAACCGCGTCGCCAACAAGGAAGTCGTGATCGGCTTCGGCCACCCGGTATACACCATCTCCGATCCGCGCAACGTGGTCATCAAGGAAGTGGCGCGTTCGCTGTCGCAGGAAGCCGGCTCGATGAAGATGTTCGACATCGCCGAACGCCTGGAATCGACCATGTGGGAAATCAAGAAGATGTTCCCGAACCTGGACTGGTTCTCGGCCGTGTCCTATCACATGATGGGCGTGCCGACTTCCATGTTCACGCCGCTGTTCGTGATCTCGCGCACCTCCGGCTGGTCGGCGCACATCATCGAGCAGCGCATCGACAACAAGATCATTCGCCCAAGCGCGAACTACGTAGGTCCTGAGGACCTGCAATTCGTACCGATCAAGGACCGCAAATAATGAACTCCGCTTTCCGCAAAAAGCTGCCGGGCACCCAGCTCGATTACTTCGACGCGCGTGAAGCCGTCGATGCAATCAAGCCAGGCGCTTACGACAAGCTGCCCTACACCTCGCGTGTGCTGGCAGAGAACCTGGTGCGCCGCTGCGACCCGTCCACGCTGAACGCTTCGCTGGAACAGCTGATCGAGCGCAAGCGCGACCTGGACTTCCCGTGGTTCCCGGCGCGCGTGGTCTGCCACGATATCCTGGGCCAGACTGCGCTGGTCGATCTGGCCGGCCTGCGCGACGCCATTGCCGACCAGGGCGGCGATCCGTCGCTGGTCAATCCCGTGGTGCCAACCCAGCTGGTGGTCGATCACTCGCTGGCGGTGGAATGCGGCGGTTTCGATCCGGACGCCTTCACCAAGAACCGCGCCATCGAAGACCGCCGCAACGAAGACCGCTTCCACTTCATCGACTGGACCAGGAAGGCTTTCCAGAACGTGGACGTGATCCCGCCGGGTAACGGCATCCTGCACCAGATCAACCTGGAGCGCATGTCGCCGGTGATCCAGGTGACGGATGGCGTGGCTTATCCGGACACGCTGGTCGGCACCGATTCGCACACCCCGATGGTCGATGCGCTGGGCGTGATCGCCATCGGCGTCGGCGGCCTGGAAGCCGAAACCGTGATGCTGGGCCGCGCTTCCTGGATGCGCCTGCCGGACATCGTCGGCGTTGAGCTGAGCGGCAAGCCGCAGCCGGGCATTACCGCCACCGACACCGTGCTGGCGCTGACCGAATTCCTGCGCAAGGAAAAAGTGGTGTCGGCCTACCTGGAGTTCTACGGCGAAGGCGCCACTGCGCTGACGCTGGGCGACCGCGCCACCATCTCCAACATGGCGCCGGAATTCGGCGCCACGGCCGCCATGTTCTCCATCGACGAGCAGACCATCAAGTACCTGAAGCTGACCGGCCGCGACGACGACCTGGTGCAGCTGGTGCAGGACTATGCCAGGCACACCGGCCTGTGGTCGGATGCGCTGCAGAACGCCGAATACGAGCGCGTGCTGAAGTTCGACCTGTCCAGCGTGGTGCGCAATATCGCCGGTCCGTCCAACCCGCACAAGCGCGTGGCGACCAGCGACCTGGCGGCGCGCGGCATCTCGGGTGTGGTGGAGAACGAGCCGGGCAAGATGCCGGACGGCGCGGTCATCATTGCCGCCATTACCAGCTGCACCAATACCAACAACCCGCGCAATATGATTGCCGCCGGCCTGCTGGCGCGCAACGCCAACAGGCATGGCCTGCTGCGCAAGCCGTGGGTCAAGTCCTCGCTGGCGCCGGGCTCGAAAGCGGTCACGCTGTACCTGGAGGAAGCGGGCCTGCTGCCGGAACTGGAGCAGCTGGGCTTTGGCGTGGTGGCCTATGCCTGCACCTCGTGCAACGGCATGTCCGGCGCGCTCGATCCGGTGATCCAGCAGGAAGTGGTGGAGCGCGACCTGTACGCCACCGCCGTCCTGTCCGGCAACCGCAACTTCGACGGCCGTATCCACCCATACGCCAAGCAGGCCTTCCTGGCCTCGCCGCCGCTGGTGGTGGCCTACGCCATCGCCGGCACCATCCGCTTCGATATCGAGAAGGATGTGCTGGGCCACGACGCGGACGGCAAGGCCATCACGCTGAAGGACCTGTGGCCAGGCGACGAGGAGATCGACGCCATCGTGGCGTCGTCCGTGAAACCGGATCATTTCCGCAAGGTGTACATCCCGATGTTCGCCCGCAGCGATGAAGCCACGGAGCGCGCCGCGCCGCTGTACGACTGGCGTCCGCAATCGACCTATATCCGCCGTCCGCCGTACTGGGAAGGCGCGCTGGCAGGCGAGCGCACGCTGAAGGGCATGCGTGCGCTGGCGCTGCTGGGCGATAACATCACCACCGATCACCTGTCGCCGTCCAACGCGATCATGATGAACTCGGCGGCGGGCGAATACCTGCACAAGATGGGCCTGCCGGAAGAGGACTTCAACTCCTACGCCACCCATCGCGGCGACCACCTGACTGCGCAGCGCGCCACCTTCGCCAACCCGACGCTGAAGAACGAGATGGTGCGCGATGCCGACGGCAACGTGAAGGCCGGTTCGCTGGCCCGGGTTGAGCCGGAAGGCAAGGTCACCCGCATGTGGGAGGCCATCGAAACCTATATGGACCGCAAGCAGCCGCTGATCGTGATCGCCGGCGCCGACTACGGCCAGGGTTCCTCGCGTGACTGGGCCGCCAAGGGCGTGCGCCTGGCCGGCGTGGAAGCGATCGTGGCCGAAGGCTTCGAGCGTATCCACCGCACCAACCTGGTGGGCATGGGCGTGCTGCCGCTGGAGTTCAAGCCGGGCACCAATCGCCTGACCCTGGGCCTGGACGGCACCGAAACCTTCGACGTGACCGGTGCACGCGCACCGCGCGCCACACTGACCCTGGTGGTGCATCGCCGCAACGGCGAGCGGCTGGAAGTGCCGGTGACCTGCCGTCTCGATTCGTCGGAAGACGTGTCGATCTATGAAGCGGGCGGCGTGCTGCAGCGCTTCGCGCAGGATTTCCTCGAATCCGCCAAGGCAGCTTAAGGAGAGAATGCGTGGCCTACGTACCGCAAATTAAAATCCCCGCCACCTATATGCGTGGCGGCACCAGCAAGGGCGTGTTCTTCCGGCTGCAGGACCTGCCGCAAGCAGCCCAGGTTCCCGGCCAGGCGCGCGACGCCCTGCTGCTGCGCGTGATCGGCAGCCCGGACCCGTACGGCAAGCAGATCGACGGCATGGGCGGCGCCACATCGAGCACCAGCAAGACGGTCATCATTTCGCCATCGTCGCGCCCGGAGCATGATGTGGATTACCTGTTCGGCCAGGTCTCGATCGACAAGGCCTTCGTGGACTGGAGCGGCAACTGCGGCAACCTGTCCGCGGCGGTCGGCCCCTTCGCCATCAGCGCCGGCATGATCGACGCCGGCCGCATTCCGCACAACGGCATGGCGGTCATCCGCATCTGGCAGGCCAACATCGGCAAGACCATCATCGCGCATGTGCCGGTGACCAATGGCCAGGTGCAGGAAACCGGCGACTTCGAACTGGATGGCGTGACCTTCCCGGCGGCCGAAGTGCAGCTGGAATTCATGGACCCGGCCGCCGACGAAGGCGAGGGCGGCGGTTCCATGTTCCCGACCGGGAAGCTGGTCGATGACCTGGAAGTGCCGGGCTTCGGCACGCTCAAGGCAACCATGATCAATGCCGGCATTCCGACCATCTTCGTCAATGCGGACGCCATCGGCTACAGCGGCGCCGAATTGCAGGACGCGATCAACGGCGATGCGAACGCGCTGGCAAGGTTCGAGACCATCCGTGCGCACGGCGCGCTGCGTATGGGCCTGATCAAGGACCTGTCCGAAGCGGCCACGCGCCAGCACACACCGAAAGTCGCTTTTGTCGCGCCTGCCGCAAGTTACACCGCGTCCAGCGGAAAGCAGGTGCAGGCCGGCGACATCGACCTGCTGGTGCGCGCGCTCTCGATGGGCAAGCTGCACCACGCCATGATGGGCACTGCCGCTGTCGCCATCGGCACGGCGGCGGCGATTCCCGGCACGCTGGTGAATCTGGCGGCCGGCGGCGGCGCACGCGAGGCGGTGCGCTTCGGCCATCCTTCCGGCACGCTGCGCGTGGGTGCGGCAGCGCAGCAGGCGGACGGCGAATGGACGGTGACCAAAGCCATCATGAGCCGCAGCGCGCGGGTGCTGATGGAGGGCACGGTGCGCGTGCCGGGCGACAGTTTCTGAGGCGGGCGCCCGATTGTTGTAACAAAGCCCGGCACAGCCGGGCTTTTTCTTTGTGGAATCAACGTTGTAAGCTATGATCCGGCATACATGGACCGAGTCACAGCCAACCTGGATATTGTCGCCGATGCATTACTGTTGATCGGCATGCCCGCATGCGGCTGCGACGCGGAGGGCATCGTCATTGCGTCGAATCCGGAACTGGACGCGCTGCTCGAATCCGATCCGCGCGGACGCAATATCCGCGACTTCTTCGCTCCCCACGTGCGCGCCGACGCCGCCATGCAGCTGCAGTCCGGCCGCCAGCAGTGGGACAGCTGCCTGGCCAGCGCCAGCGGCAACTACATCGCCGTGCAGCTGACCATGAAGCTGGCCGACTGCGGCGGCTACACCCTCGGCTTCCACGACATCAGCGGCGCCCAGCGCGACCAGCGCGCGCTGCGCAAGGCCATGCTGGAGCAGCAGGCCGTGCTGGAGAATGCGGCGGTCGGTATCCTGCTGCTGAAGGGCGGCGTGATTGTCGAATCGAATGTGCGCGCGGCCGAAATGTTCGGCTACGAGCGGCACGAAATGGAAGGCGCGCCCAGCATCATCGTGTATTCGTCGCCGGAGGACGGCGAACGGCTGCGCGCCGAGATCCGTCCCATCCTGATGCAGGGCCGGGCGCACACGGTCGAAGCGCAGCTGCGCCGGCGCGACGGTTCCCTGTTCTGGTGCCGCACCCATGGCCGCGCGCTCGATCCTTCCGATACCAGCGAAGGCACCACGGTCTGGATCCTGGAAGACATCAGCGAGCAGCGCGCCGCCATGGAATCCTCGCGCCAGCTGCTGATGGAGCAGAAGGCGATCCTGGATAACGCCTCGATCGGCATCCTGTTCACCAAGAACGGCGTGATGTTGAGCTGTAATCCGCTGATGGCCGGCATGTTCGGCTACCAGCGCGAGGAAATCCTCGGCCGCCACGCCGGCACCATGTTCGAATCGGAAGAGAGCTACCGCAGCTTCGGCGCCATGGCCGGCCCAAGGCTGGTGGCGGGGCAGCTGTTCGAAGTGCGCGAATACGAATTCCGCCGCAAGGATGGCAGTCCGCTGTGGTGCAGCGTGCGCGCCAAGCCGGTGAACGAGGAGCATAACGACGGCGGCACCATCTGGATCCTGGAAGACGTGACGCTGGCGCGCCAGACCAAGATGGAAGTCGAAGCCATCATGACGAATGCGTCGATGACCATCCTGTTCACCAAGAACCGCCTGATCACGCGCTTCAACAAGGGCTTCAGCGACATGTTCGGCTACAGCGGCGACGACTGCCTGAACATGCCGGGCCGCCTGCTGTATCCGGACGACGCCACCTATGAACAGGTCGGCGCGCTGGCCACGCCCCTGCTCAGCGAGGGCAAGCCCTGCCGCATGGAAGTGGAAATGCAGCGCCGCGACGGCAGCCGCTTCTGGGGCCAGCTGATCGGCTATGTGGTCAGTCCCGAAGATCCGGCGCAGGGCACGATCTGGATCATCGAGGACCGCACGGAGCAGAAGCGCGACGAGGAATCGCTGCGCAATGCGCTGATGGAGAACCAGGCCATCCTGGACAGCGCGGTAATGGGCATCTCGGTGTGCGAAGGCGGCTACAACCTGCGCTGCAACGCCAAGATGGAAGAGATCTTCGGCTATCCGCCGGGCGGCATGGTCAACGTCAGCGTGCAGTCCTTCTACCCGAGCCTGGAGGCCTGGGATGCGGCGCGCCAGGAAACCGCGCAGGACTTCCAGGCCGGCCGCGTCAGCTCCTATGAATACCAGCTGAAGCGGCAGGATGGCTCGCTGTTCTGGGCGCGCCTGTCCGGCCGTCCCTTCGACCCGCTGCAGCCCAGGGGCCGTTCCGTGTGGCTGGTGGATGATGTGACGGCGCGCCGCGAGGCTGCCGAAGCCGTGCGCCGCGCCCGCGACGAACTGGAAGTGCGGGTGCTGGAACGCACGGCCGAACTGGCCGGCGCCAACGCCCAGCTGCAGGCCGAGATCGTGGAACGGCGCCAGGCCGAGGCGCGCATTCATCACATGGCCTACCACGACAGCCTGACCGGCCTGCCGAACCGCGCGCTGCTGGCCGACCGCCTGGATCGCGCCATGCTGTCCGCCCAGCGCACCGACCGCGGGCTGGCCGTGATGTTCATCGACCTGGACCGCTTCAAGACCATCAACGATTCGCTCGGCCACATGACCGGCGACGCGCTGCTGAAGGAGGTGGCCAACCGCCTGTGCGGCGCAGTGCGCGCCAGCGATACCGTGGCCCGCCTCGGCGGCGACGAGTTCGTGGTGCTGCTGCCGGGCATCCGCAACACGGACGAATCGAGCACGGTGGCGCAGAAGATCATCGATGCGCTGGCCGCGCCATTCCCGCTGGAAGGGCGCATGCTGCATATCTCGCCGTCCATCGGCATCTGCATGTATCCGGACGACGGCAACGATGTGGCCACGCTGATGCGCAATGCGGATGCGGCGATGTACCACGCCAAGGCGGCCGGCCGCAACAATTACCAGTATTTCACGCAGACGATGAACCTGGCTGCGTCGCAGAGCTTCGAGATGGAGAGCAGCCTGCGCAGCGCGCTGGCGCTGGCCCAGTTCGAGCTGCACTTCCAGCCCATCATGGATATCGCCACGCGCCGCCTGGCCACGCTGGAAGTGCTGCTGCGCTGGCGCCGTCCGGGCGGCGGCCTGGTGATGCCGGACCAGTTCATCCCGATCATCGAGGAGAATGGCCTGATCGTGCCGATCGGCGAATGGGTGCTGCGCCGCGCCTGCGAGCAGAGCATGGAGTGGCAGCGCATGGGACTGCAGCCGGTACCGCTGGCCATCAACCTGTCGCCGCGCCAGTTCATGCACCGCGGCCTGACCGATTCCATCCGCCGCATCCTGGACCAAACCGGCATCGATCCGGCGCTGCTCGAATTCGAGATTACGGAAACGGCGCTGATGCAGCACGGCGAGCACACCATGCACGTGCTGAACCAGATCAACGAGATGGGCATCCGCCTGTCCATCGACGATTTCGGCACCGGCTATTCGTCGCTGGCTTACCTGAAGCGCTTCCCGGTGCGCAAGATCAAGATCGACCGCGCCTTCATCAAGGACCTGGAAAACAGTGCCGAGGACCGCGCGATTGTCGCGGCCATCGCGGCCCTGTCGGACAGCCTGCAGCTGTCCGTGGTGGCGGAGGGCGTGGAGACGGAGGGGCAATATGAGCTGCTGCGCAAGCAGGGCTGCCAGTTCGCCCAGGGCTATTTGTTCAGCAAGCCGGTGCTGGGCGTGCGCGCCCAGCTGATGCTCGATAAAGCCTGAGCCGGCGCGGACTCAGTCGAGGGTGGCGATCACCGGCGCGTGGTCGGAAGGCTGCTGCCACTTGCGCGGCGCGCGGTCCACCACGCAGGCCGAGCAGCGCTGCGCCAGCGGTGCCGACAGCAGGATGTGGTCGATGCGCAGGCCCTTGTTCTTCTGGAAGCCCAGCATGCGGTAGTCCCACCAGCTGAAGCTTTTCTCCGGCTGCTCGAACAGGCGGAAGGAATCGCGCAGGCCCAGGCCGATCAGCGCCTGCAGCGCCGCACGCTCTTTCGGCGATACGTGTACCATGCCTTCCCATGCCGCTGGATCGTGCACGTCGCGGTCTTCCGGTGCGATGTTGTAGTCGCCCAGCACGGCCAGTTGTGCGTTGCGTGCCAGCTCCTCGGCCAGCCAGTCGCGCAAGGCCTGCAGCCAGCCCATCTTGTAAGTGTATTTGTCGCTGTCCACGGCCTGGCCGTTCGGCACGTAGGCGCAGACCACGCGCATGCCGTCGATGGTGGCGGCCAGGATGCGCTGCTGTTGGTCCGGATACTTCGGGTTGTTCCTGACGATGTCCGTCATCGGCAGCCTGGACAGGATGGCCACGCCGTTATAAGTTTTCTGGCCGCTGAACACGACCTGATAACCGGCCTCCTCGATTTCCTGTTGCGGGAATTTATCGTCGGTCATCTTGGTTTCCTGGATGCACAGCACGTCCACCGGATTTTCACCCAGCCATTTGAGCAGGTGGGGCAGGCGGATGTTCAGAGAATTGACGTTCCAGGTGGCAAGCTTCATGTGTTAAGTAAATCCTTTTTGATTCAAATGGTTACTGCGTAAATTTGGTTCGATGTTACCCTTGGCTACCCGTCTAACTACCCATCCGAGGTTCGGTAGAGCGACAACGTTGACGTGGCGACTGTACAACGCGGCGTCGCTGTGGCGCGTGGAATATCCCCGCAAAAGCAAAGCGCCCCAAGAGTGGGGCGCTCACGATGTACTAGGCCGATGTGGCATTACTTCGGTTTCGGTTGGGGTTGCGCCGGCGCCGGCCCGGTCGTGGCAGCGGGCGGCGTCACAGCTGGCGATGAAGCCGCTGTTTGGCTACCTACCAGCACGTTGGTTTTAGGCACCACGACCAAGTAGCCGGAGAGAAACTTGGCGGTGGACCATAGTAAGCCAGCGATGGCCACGATTAGAACAAAGCCGGCGACGACGACCGCTTTGACGGTCAGCAGGCCTTCCACTTTGGTCTTCATGCTATCGACGGACTTTGCCACATTTTCCAGTTTCGCGGCATTGACGGGCAGCTGGGCGTCGCTGACTGCCGTTGAAACCTGGTCGAGCTTCGCCGTCATCTCGGGAAGTTTTGCAGTTTCGACGGTCTTGATCAGATTCTCGACCTTATAGCCTAGCTCAGGTAGCTTTGCGCCTTCGACCGACCGTGTTAGGTGGTCGATCTTCGCTGCCATTTCTGGCAACTTGGCGTTCTCGATTGCCTTAGTAAGGTGCGCGATTGTGTGCAGCAGTTCACCTTGCGTGACTTGAACTTCCGTCAGGCGATGGTCAATGTTGTGCATCGCCTGTGCTGGCGACTGGCGTGGGGCGACCTCGGGCAATTCCGAAGGAATAGCGGTATTCCCTCCGCGTGAATCGCCGGTCATTTATCCATCCTGGTATAGAGCCATTCCCACATTTCGGACGGGCCACGACCGAAATAATTAGGGACGGGAACAATGATGGCGGAATCAGTCTCAGGCAAAATCGTACGATCCATATTGGCTACACCGAGGGCGGCTGATACTTCAGTAGTAGTGCCAGGAAATTGCACAAGCCAGCCACGTCCAGCCTGAAGCGGATGGCGGCTATGCTCGTCAATTTTTGAGCGCACAGCGTCGTCCAGTTTGGACGAGTCCTCTGTTAGCGGAATGACAATGTAAATAGGCATAAGAAGGAGTCTATCACGAGTTTACTGTAGTAAATAAATGCCCCTTGATTCCCATGGGGAATTCTGCAAGGAATAGAATCAGATTCATTATCATGGAAAAAATGGGACTCGTCGTGGCGTTTGACAAGGGGAAAGGTGTTTCTATTTACGTTAATGCCGTCATGTTCCCAAAGGAAATTGTTTTTTGGTAAACAGTATTGAGTCGGGATCTGTTGTGGGGTATGTTGAAGTTTCCACATCTTTTACGGAGCCTTGAAATGGCGTTCAATGACGGCGATCTGGTGAAGCTTAAATCTGGCGGTCCTGTAATGACGGTCGAGGCGACGGACGGCACGGACATCTATTGCATGTGGTTCATAGACCACAAGGTAGAAAAGGGGGTCTTCCGAGAACCGACGCTTGAAGCGTATAACGAGCCGTCGCGCCGGTAGGGATGATGTTAAACAAAAAGCCAGCTAATGCTGGCTTTTTGTTTAAGCGGCCCATGAGGCGAAATTGCTCACTTTGCGGCCGCTTCCTGTTGTTCGATGTAGGTTGCGAAGCTGGTGGCGGTGATGCCGCTGGCCCGGGCGCCGATCTTGATTAATTTGAGGTGCCCTTTGTCCACAAGGCGGTACAGCGTGCTTCGCGAGATACCCAGCTTCGCCATGGCGATGTTGATGCGGTAGGTAGTTGGGGTTGCTACGTTCATTATGCTTATTCCTTTTTGCTTTGTGGCGTGTCGAGCAGCTCGGCGAGCAGCGCAGCCAGTTTGTCGATGTGATCCGCTGCCTCCAGATCGATTGCCGGCGGCTTGATGATGCTTTGGCCCGCGACTGTGCGCAGGCGTTTTGAGATGTCAGCGCTGCGGAGCAGCAGTGCCGTGACTGCTGCGAGAGGGATGGTCTTACCTTCGACCCGAATCATTGCGCCAGCTCCGAATCGCGCAGGGAAATTGCCGCGTAGCGCATGGACTGCCTTTGAAGCGAGTGCAGATGCTCAATGGCACTTTTGACGGCGCCAACAGCAGTACGTACAGCGCCTTCTGCCGTTTCGTTGGCGTGGCGCAGTTCAGCAACCTGAGCCTCGGGCGAGGGTGCTTGAAAAGCCTTCGCCAGTGCAAGCACGGCCTTTCGTTCGGACGTGCGCAATGCTTCATCCTCAACCACGCCGCGTTTGCTCAGTTCATGCAGGAAGGCCAGCCGCTGCGTAGTGTGGGTGACGCGATGCATTTCCGTGATGATCTGCTCAGCGGCCTGCAGCTCGATGGCCAGCGACGCGATGAGCGCTTCCGTGGGCGTCGGCAGGACGGGGACTTGTGTATGATTTTTGAAAGCGTTCATATTGATCGTTCGTTGCGGTTATCCGGTCACCAGCAGCACCAGGAAGGCACTGCAGGTGGCGATGATGAGGAACATGGCTGCGTCGAGCAGGCGAGTCATAGTTGGGCACCTTGGCGCTTCGTGGGGAATGGCCAGGCGGCGGTCGGGCCGGGGGCGCTCGGATCGGCGTTGGGTGGCGTCCATGTCGCAGTGGCTGCCGTCAACGGTGCAGACGTCTGCACTTGGGCTGCGCGGTTCTTGCGGACCTTAATCACAGGGCCGGCCGGTTCGGTGTGCACGACTTCAGTCTTAACTTTTAGCTTCAGCTTGGCGCGAGCCGGTGCAGCTGTCGGAGCAATTGCCTCAAATCCGTTCAGCCCGGTGTCCTTAACTTCTTCGACGCTGTCCGACTGCTCAGGGGTGACTTTCTTTTGCCAGCCTTCGGTGCTGTGGAAGTAACCCAGGCTGTTCGCTGCGACCTCCACGTTCGACAGGTGGTGCGGTGCCTTGTCGATGATGTGCGCCGCCACCGCACTCAGGTGCTCAACGTTTTCTGTGATGGCATTGCGCACATCAACGGCATCTTCCAGCGCATCAATGTCGATGCCAGCAAGTGCAAGGTCAACCGGCATAACTTCGATGCCCTCGGCATCGGCCATGGTTTGTACAGCGAGGTAGGAGGGCGCCGGGGCGTCGTCCAGATCCCAGATGCCTACGCCAAGGTTCTCGCCCACGATCAAGTCCATCATCAGCAGCTGAATCGTTGGATAGTCAGCTTGGTCGATGTAGGCGCAAACCGATTCATCGTCCCGCTCGAAGTCATACAGATCGCCGATCAGATCGTCGGGGAGGCTGCAGGAGATATTGCAGTCGCGGACCATCGCCTTGGCCAGTTCGCGCAGCATTGGAGTGTTCAAGCCGCCAACGGTGCTGATGTGTGCGCGCAGCTTGCGGTAGCGAGTGACGCGCTCCAGCGTCATGGCGTCTGCGCGGCGCTGCTTGTCCTCGCGTTCCTTTTGTTGCGCAAGTGCGGCTTCCTGGGCTTTGTTCAGTTTGGCCTGAGGGGCCGGGTTCTCGGCCTCTTTCGCCAAGCGCTTCTCGCGTGCAGATTTGGTTTCGCAAGCGCCTTTCTTCTCCAGCGCCTTCTGGACATCTGATCGCTTGTACACGGCCTCAAGTTCGCCATCGTCGTCCTTCAGATACTTGACCGGAGTCGGGCGCTCTTCAGCTGCCAGGTGTTCATACACGCTGCCGCTCATGCCTGTGCCTGGTGCCACGCGCTCAAATGTGCTGAGATGAGTCGCGCCGATGACCAGATCGCCGGCGCCAGTCCAGGCCGGGCGACGTGCTACTGCGGCGGCTTCGCCTTCCAACACTGGGGTACCCCGCTTCGATGCAATCAGTTCGATGCGCTGATAGTGCGCCGCCTTCTTCTCGGCGAAACATGCCGTATCAGTGCAGACGTCTGCACTTTTCGCGTCCTTGAAAATTTCAGACTGGTTGCCGGTGCGTTTGGGGCACTTGAGGCAATTGCCGGCGTCGGCAACGAGTTTGCCGTCCGTGATATCGAATGGGGCGCTCTCCAGTTCAAGTGTGTAGCAGCGCGAGATGTGCGCTACTGCTTGACGGTAGGACATCGGCTCGCCATTGAACTGTGGCTTCAGAATTTCTGCCAATGCTTGCTGCTGCAGGCCAGGTACTGGAATGCGGGCAATCAGCAGCGCAGTGGACGCAGGGATAGCGTTGTCCAGGAACGACTCGCGCACGCTGAGCGACAGGGCGCACAGCTTGATTCGGGCATAGATGTATGCCCGGCTTTTCTTGACGCGTTCGGCCAGTTGGTCGGCAGAGTAGCCGTGCTTAAGCATCATGCGCTCGTATCCCTCCGCTTCCTCCAGTGGATGCGGATCTTCTCGCTGCAAGTTTTCAAGGATCTGCAGTTCGTCGGCCTCCTGGTCGGTCATGGGACGGCAGGTGGCAGGGATATGGTTGATTGGCGCCATCACCGAAGAGCGCCAGCGGCGCTCGCCGGCGATGACCTCCCATCGCGGCGTGCCATCCTCGGCTGCTGGAAGAGGGCGGATCAGGATCGGCTGTGCGACGCCCTTTTCGCGGATCGATGCGGCAAGCTGTTGCAGGCCGTCTTCGCTGAAGCGCTTGCGGTTGCCTGGAGAGTTGACCAGGTGCGTCACGTTAAAGTGGCCGAAGCTACTGCCGTCTTCCATCTTCAATTCGTTGAGTACGGCTGGTAAGCCATTGGGCACCAACTGCGGCGCCGGGATAAGGGTGAGTTCAGTTGCCATAGAGGTTCCAGGGTTAATTGCGGTCGTTCGCCGCGAGGGATTTGAAATCGGTGGTGTTGGCGGATCGGGCAGGGTACTTACGAGCGACGGCTCGTATCGCAACGCGAAGCGAGGGATCGTCCAGCGCTTGATCCAGTGAACACTTGATCTTCAGGGCGCGATGAGCAGCTGCGAGGGCGATGCGGCTTAGCGCGGTTTGCGTGACCGTGACGCCGCAGGCATCGTCGCCGTGCTGTTCCATCGCGCGCTCTGCGGCTGCACTCGCAGTTGATGCGCGAGTGCAGAACGTGGTCACGCCGCTAAGGGTACGCACGGTGACATTGAATTGATGGAGTAGGTGGCCGTGTACGACCAGTGCCTGGCGCAGATCGTCAGCGGTATCGCCGCGCATGCCGGCGAAGCCCGCTTGCGAGAGCAGAGAGGTTGCATTGTTCGCCGCATCCAGCACGCTGGTCATGCTGGCCAGTAATTTCTCGGCGTGATCCAGCAGCGAGCCATCGAGCGAGGGCAGGGTAATGGCGCTCATTCCGCCACCTTGTTAACTGTCGCCGACAAAGCATGTGCAGACGTCTGCACAATCCTTTGAATTTGCGGAGCTAAGTTGCGGGCCTTTATATAGTCGTGCCCTTTGAGGCCAGCGAACGCGTCAACGTCACTGGAATGTGACCGCTCAGCAACGGCCAGGTGCTGAGCATAGATGGAGCGTCCCTCAGCCACCCCGGCGAAAAATGCGTCTGCTTCTGCGCTGCCGGGGTTGTGCGGGCATGTCAACGGTTTGCCGACTAGTTGTTGGCGCAGGAGGGCGCGCACTCCGTCCAAATACTCGGGGCTTCGCTCTAGCCTGCGTAGCGATGGCGAGAATGCCTGCTGCAGCAAGCGGTTGATCAGATCGGCAGGAGGTGGGGGCGCGGGAATGCCGGCTGGCAGGAAAGGTGTGTTCAACTGTTTCTCCATCGTAGTTAACCTTCGATAGAGAAACTTTACCTAAAAGATAAATATGCCGCAAGGATTATTTATCAAAAAGGTTAAAATGCAGGGCGAGCGGAAGCGTTGTATTTATCCCAAAAGTTGAATTGCTAGATTAGGGTTTGGAAGGGACGGAGTCGTCGCAGAGCTCAAGCCAGCGATAGTCCATTGCTGCCGCGTCTGTTCCTTCGATTTTGGTCATCGCTTCGGTAACGATGAAGCGCTTAAACCCAGGATAGCCGCCATAGGCGTTCTTCGCATTCACGAAGCCGCAAACTGCTTTGGTGCTTGGAGAGATTCCAACGTCGCGAAAGCGCGCTGACTCGGGATCATTCAGTATTGCGACGACTTTTCGTTGTGCGGCGTCGATTACTGCCAGCGTGGGTGACGACTTGGGCTTTGATGTGGCCGCTCCGGCCAATAGAGTAACGGAAGCCAGGAGCAGAGTGGAAATAGCAGCGCGCATAACGATCTTAAAAATTGTCACCCTCTCGACGAACAACCCGTCCGACGATGATGCAGCGATTTCCCTGGCATGCGCGGCGGAAGTATTTGCGTTGATCTGGATTGTCAGACATCAGCCACCATTGACCTGCATCGCGAGAAAGTCGCTTTACAACAGCCTCACCTTCGTAATTGACCGCGTAAACCCCATTATCAACAGGTCTTTTGTCGGCGAGATTAATTACAACGGTGTCGTCTTCGTAAAAGGTCGGTTCCATGCTTTCGCCGCGAACCTGTATGGCGATGAGATTTTTCGGATCGAAGCCTTTACGTTCGATCCAGCTGCGGGCAATACCCAGCGTGCCTCCATCTCGAAGGTCGGGCTCCGTTTCGATCCCGGTCACGCCTGCTTGGAGCTTTAGTGTCACTTTTGGAACTTGAACGTGGTGTGGCGAATCGTCTTCCGCGACAGTAACGGCTCGCGCTCCTGCGAAAGCAGAAGTGATAGTTGCTGCACTGTCGAGTATCGCATCTTGGCCCATTGGCGGTGTGTCCAGGGCGCCTTCATTCAAGTCGAACGCCAGTTCGATTCGCGAAGCGACGATATTGCCGATATTTTTCGTTGGATTTTTGCCAATGATTTGACTGACTTGGGAATTCTCCATTCCGGTTCTGCGGGCGAACTCCGTCAACCCGCCAGCATCTGCCGCAAGTCTGCGCGCGTTTTCGCGCCTAACGTCTTCTCTCTTCATTGGTGTCATAAAACGGATGATCAATGTTTTTAGCCAAAAGATAAATGACCAAAAAGATAAATAATCCTTGATGTAGGTTTATCTTTTAGGTAAAGTTTGCCCATGGACATGAAAACCTACCTTAGACAAGCAACGCAGGACGAGCGTAAGGCGCTTGCTATCGCTGTCGGCTCATCTGTGGGCTACCTCTACTTAATTGGAGGCGGTCATCGGCGGCCGGGGCCAAAACTTTGCAGGGCGCTCGCTGTTGCTGAACCGAAATTGACCCTTCATGAACTTCGGCCGGACATTTGGATGCCGCCCGCCAGTCTCAAGCGCAGCACCGATGCCGTGGAAAGGGAGCGTGGTCACGGCGGAAGGCAACTGCCTTCTCCGACTCAGGTTTTCGATACGGTGCCTGATCGTGGTGTTGTAGTGGGCAGATTCCTTAGTGATGACGAGCATTGAGTTGGCGGTGCTTTCTGACATGAACATGGAGTCAGTTTGCCGTATCAGGTTGTTATTTACATCATTTTATTTTTAGGTTAGCGCATGAACGTTTTTGATGCTTTCTACCAAACAGTGCATGGAACTCCTGGGGGATGCGAGGCGCTTGCTCCGCGTATGGGACTGTCTGCGGCAATCCTGCGCAATAAGGCCAATGTCAACTCACTCAGTAACAAGCCCACGTTAGAGGATGTGGATCGCGCAATGGGTCTCACCGGAGATATGAGCGTTTTACATGCGCTCGCTGCAAATCACAGCCATGTATGCGTTCGGGTTGATGCAGATGCGGTCTCCTCTGACTTGGCTGTATTAGAACTCGTGACGCAGGTTTGGACCAGCAATGGCGACGTTGGAACAGAAGTCAACCGCACGTTGGCGGATGGTCGTGTGGACCGAGAGGAAATCGAGCGCGTGAGGGCTGCCATTTATCGAACGAATCAAGCCATGCAGCAGCTGGCGGCACGCTTGGAAGAAATGGCCGAGAAGTAACCAAACACGAAGCAATATTGAAGCATTCGAATCCGCCTACTCGGTGGACTTTCCCAAACTACATATGAGATGCGCAATCCGCGCATCAAGGATCACACATGGCTAAGCATAACCTACCGCGCCGCGGCACCGTGCCGGCGAATACGCTGATTACGCTGTTTGCGGCGCGCATTGCAGTCCTCCCGGCGACCCTCGCGGCACGCGTCGGCTGGACTCGCGGCCGCGTCCAATTCGAAGAGGAAGTAATTGGTGCGCTGTGCGGCGCCGGCCTGGCTCGTATCTGCACGAAGGGTGTGGAGATCACCAAGGAGGGCGAGCGCTTCGTCCAGTCAGATCAGCCTGCTGCGCCAAAATATCAGGGCGTGCCGGCCGCACCGCGCACAGCCATCGTGAATCGCCCACTGCGTAGCCGTAGCGCGATGGTGCTGCGCCCTGGTGCGCTGGACTACCGCGAAATCCCTTCGCGCATGGGGGATGTGTATGTGCCATTCGGAGAGAAGGCAGCTGCGTGACGCTGGACGATTTTTCCTTAGTCGGGCGCGTAGCGCTCGACTCTATTCATACACTCCTTCAGGAGTGGTTCCCGAACGGCGTAAAGGAGGGGAGCGAGTATTGCGTTGGTTCGCGAGCTGGCGAAGCAGGGCAGTCTTTGCGCGTGCGCCTTACAGGGGACAAGGCCGGGGTTTGGTCAGATTTTTCCGACGGCGCAGCCGGCGGCGATCTAATCTCGCTTTATGCCTTTATCCACGACTTGAAGCCTGGTCAAGCGTGCAAAGCGCTCGCCGAGCGGCTCTCCATCACCCTTTCCGATACCGGTACGCATAAAGGTAAGCCGAAGGCACCTATTAAGCTGGTGCAACCACGACCTAATCACGCGCCTGCGCAAGCGGACAAAGGGGTAGAAGCACCTGCCGAGGAAAAAAAACGCACGCCGTGGACCCCTATCTTGCCTGTGCCGGACTCTGCTGGCCCGTACCCTAAGGCACACGTCGTACGTGGTCGTCCGGAAGCCAGTTGGGAATACCGCGACGCTGAAGGGAGGCTGCTTGGTGTAGTCTTCCGCTTCATCCGTTCCGACGGCAAAGGCAAGGAAGTGCTGCCATGCGTGTACGCAAAGCGAGCTGATACCGGTGCGTCCGAATGGCGATGGCTTGCGTTTCCTGAGCCTCGCCCGCTGTATCAGCGCGGCCCGCAGCGTATGGACGTGCCGGTGCTTGTTGTTGAGGGTGAGAAGTGTGTGGACCGCGCCGTGTCGATGCCTACGGTTCATGACGCATTCGAAGTGGTTTCCTGGTCGGGTGGCAGCAAGGCGGTGAAGAAGGCGGATTGGTCAGCCATTTGCAATCGTGATGTGATTCTGTGGCCGGACGCGGATGCGAAACGGTACAAGGAGGGGCACGAGCATGCAGGCCAGCTCATACCAGAGCACGAGCAGCCAGGTGTGAGTGCGATGATTAAGATCGCTGAAATCCTGGGTGCGCAGGGCTGCAACGTGTTCATGGTGGACATTCCTGCGCCAGGCGAGTTGCCAGATGGCTGGGACATCGCTGACCTGATCGACGGCGGGGCAACCGAGGAGGAGGTCATTGCCTGGACTACGAAGCTGCGCCCTGCATTGGCATCTGCTCAAGAGGCACAGCAGCTTCCGAACCAGCCCACAGCCGATGCTGTGCCGGCGTGGGTGAGAGAGCAGATGGCGGACCAATTCGATTCCGCTTCTACCCCTTTACCGGCTGGCGCAGGCGATGAGCTACATGGCTCCTTGCGGGACAACCTGATCGCGACTGCAAACGGTGGTGTGAAGGGGTGTCGAGAGAACGTGTACTTGGTCATGCAGCATGACAAGGAGCTGCGTGGCCTCGTCGCCCTAGATCTTTTTTCCGGACTGCAAGTCAAGCGGCGCAAGGCGCCGTGGCCAACCACGCCTGGCGAGTGGACGGAGTCGGACGACTTCCGCCTCGGCATGTACGTGGCGAAAAAGTATGGACTGGTCGTCGCGGCGATGGGTGACATCGAACGTGGCGTTGCTCAGGCCGCCCGAGAGTTCGCCTTCGATCCAGTTGTGGACTATCTGGACCACTGCGCGGCATCGTGGGATGGCCAGCAGCGCGTCGCGACAGCGTTGACGCGTTACTGGAGCGCCGACGACTCCGAGTACATGCGTCTCGTATCGACCATGTTCTTTATCGGCATCGTCATGCGCGGCTACAAGCCGGGCGTGAAAAATGACCACGCTCCGGTATTTGAGGGCGGGCAAGGTCAAGGTAAGTCCACGGCATTGAAAGTGTTGGGTGGTGACTGGTTCGCGGACACGCCGTTCAGGATGGGGGAGAAGGACGGCTATCTGTCGATCCAGGGTGTCCTACTGTACGAGGTGGCCGAACTGGAGCAATTCAACCGCTCTGAAGTCACTGCTATTAAAGCGTTTATGTCCAGCACGGTGGATCGTTTCCGGGAGCCGTACGGTCGCCGTATGAAGAGTGTCCCGCGTCGGTGCGCCTTCGCAGCGACGACCAACGAGGATGCATATTTCAAGGACTCGACGGGCAATAGGCGGTTCTGGCCAGTTAACACGGGCAAGATCGACATCGAGGCTCTGAAGGCGGATCGGGACCACCTGTTCGGTGAGGCCATTGCGCTGATGAAGACTGGCGTGCAATGGTGGCCAACATTTGATCAGCAGCGCCGCCTGATCGATCCGATGCAGGATGACCGGGAAATTCCTGATCCGTGGCGCGGCCGCCTTTACGAGTATGTGGAGGGGAAAGACTCGGACGGGAAGCCAACACTTTCGGGGAAGCTCAAGAGCGTCACGGCACGGGAGCTGCTCACCAAGGCGCTCCATTTCGAGATGTCCAAGCTCGGGCCGGCCAGGGCGGAGACCATGCGCGTGGGCGCGATCATGCGCAAGTTCGGCTGGATCAAGAAGCGAGAGACGGGTGGTGCGCGCGAGTGGTATTACGAGCGTCCTGCTGCGGAAGCGGAGCAAGGGGTGGACAGCCATGGAGACGCGCAATGAGCGTCGGCCAGATCAATCAGAAGCGCGGCGCAATGCCTGCGCCTCACCAGGGATCGTGTGCGGAATATCCGCGTGCGGAAAAGGTGATGGCGTTGGCCTTTGAAGCCAGTCCATTCGCCTATCTTGGGCAATCCGTCCAACCTGCATATTCTGAGGTTAGACGGCCGAAACCCGCATGGATAAAGGCTTCGTCCAACCGTCCAACCTCGCCAACCAAGCCGCGCACGCATATGCGCGTCACGCGTATACGTGCGCGACGGACAGCTATGACTCGGTGTGCATTTGCAAACATTGAAAATGAGTCAGACGGGTTAGGAGGTTAGACAGACATAGCATTGATGCGGGTTGTAGCCGTCTAACCTAAAAGGCCAACCTTCTTGAGGTTAGACGGAATGAGAACGAGGTAAGGGCGGCGGAAAATGAGAAAGGTAGCGAATGGGCGTGGAGATTGAGGTGGGTGGGATGAAGTTTTCCGAGGTTGAGGCTGAATTGAACGTGGCGCCGCGTCCGCGCACTGAGGCCGGCGGGTGTGCATCGCGGCAGCAGGAGCAGTTCCTGGCGCGCATGGAGAACTGGCGCAAGGTGGTGCATGGCAAGGCGTCCGCCGGTGGCGCGTCGCAGTATTGCGCTGGCTGGGCGAAGCTGTACGTCCAGTTGCGTACGTCGGAAGCTGCGCCGGCCAGCGACGTGATGGATGAGCGGATCAAACCCTTGAGCCCGCTGGTCTCAGCCGATGAACTGGACGGCTGGCTGGTGGAGGCGGCATGGCGCACCCTCGGCGACAACAACGCGCGGCAGGCGCTGAAGTGCCTCTACATTCAGCGCTGGCCGGTGTCGCAACTGCGTCGCTTCCTCAAGGGCGTGCGCGGTCCACACGTCGAACTGGTGGTGTCGAAAGCCGAGCGCGACATCAAGGCGATCCTGGCGAAAGTAGGTAGCGTTGACGCGATTCATTCCGCTGCTGTCGAAAAATAGATCTTGATTATTGTTTTTGAACGCCGCTAACATTCGCCCTACAACTTGTCTGCCGGGATGCCCCGAGCCTTTAGCCGATCAGGCGTCTCCTTCGTGGAGGCGCGCGCTCGGCTAAAGCGCAACAAGTAGAAGGCCCGCCACTGCGCGGGCCTTTTCTTTTGGCGTACGCCTTTCACCGAAAGACATCATGTTCAAACTGACCTCCTCGAATGAACTGGGTAGCCAGATCGCGCGCCTTCTCGGCCTGCCTGATCACCTGCTCTCGTTCACTGTGAAGTTCGTGGCCGGCGCACCGGTCGTGGTGGAGTGCGAGTCATACGCCTCCATTCCCAACTCCGCGGAGTGGACTCGCGTGCTGGGTCAGTATCACCTCGTCAAAGGCGAAGCGGACATCGCTGAGACGGGCTTCGATGCCTGGATGGCAGCACGGCGCGAAGTCGGGCATCGTGAACTGCTCGCAACATACAAACGCCTGAGCGCTATTGACGCTCGCATGGCGCGCCAAACTCGACACTGACACGACGGCCGCCAGCGCGCTCCCAGTGGCGGTATGAATAACGGGCGCAGTCACCGACGTTTCCAAGGACAAGAGGGCTCCGACCGCATCCGTGCGGTTCCTGCTTGTCGCGGGCGGTGACATTTGTTTGATGTAGGAGAAGGTCATGACAATTCGTGCGCGCGTCCCTTGCCGGCATTCCGGCTGCGCGGCGCTCCTGGCGGAGCCTGGCTACTGTGAGAAGCATCTCCAGCAGGTTCGGCAACAGACTGACGAGCGGCGCGGGTCCGCATCCAGTCGCGGTTACAACAGCCGCTGGCGGAAGGCGCGCGCGACCTGGTTGTCTCGCCATCCTCTCTGCGCTGAGTGCGAACGACAACGGCGCGTCGCGCCTGCAACTGTGGTCGATCACATCACACCACACCGTGGCGACCAGGATCTGTTCTGGGACACCAAGAACTGGCAATCCCTGTGTAAGCCGTGCCACGACAAGAAGACCGCCCGCGAGGATGGTGGCTTCGGAAATGGAGTATCGATATGAGTCTTGAGCGATGCGCATATTGCGGACTGCAGCATCCGACAGCGCTTTGCCCGTCCACCTGGGGCGGCAGCGCGGCACGCGCGAATCTGTGGTGCAGCTACTGCGGCAGCAATGACCATGACGTTCAGTTCTGCCCGAAGACGGCAGGCGGCCTGGGCCAGCGCCGCGCGAATCCGCAGGGCGCGTACCTCGACCGATAGGCGGGGGTGCCTAAAAGTCTGGCCGCGATGGCTGGAGACCGTGCGGTTCCCTAAGTTTCGCGCGGGTGGGATTTTCAGATAGGGGGGGGTCTTTTTTCTAGCCCCCACAGATCAACAGGGTCAGTTTTTGATGGAAGGAGACCGTTATGAGCGTGCAGCCCCGTTTGACCGGCCTGCCGTCGGTAAATGGCTCGAAGGCAGCTGCGATGGATCGCATTGATGCGGTTATCGAATCCCGGATACCGGATACGCTGAGCAAATTGTCTCCCAGGGAGAAGAAGATCTGGCGCCACGTGACGGAGGCGCTGCTGGAGTATGGCCTGATCCATCGAACCGATGCGATGCTGATGCACATCATCGTCAAGACCTACATCCGGTGGGAGGATGCTGAGGTCGGGTTGGACAAGTACGCTGAAGGCAATAGCGGCAGCTACATCATGGAAAGCGGCAACGGCTACATGACGCCGCACCCGCTCTATTACGTGGCGCGCGATCAGAAGAAAGATTTGATGCGCTACTTGCCGGAAGCCTGCCTGACGATCATCTCCTTCAACAAGGTGCAGGCCGCCGAGATTGCCGCCAGCGCGCAGGGCACGCTGTTCGATGATCCGGTCGCTGCGTTCAAGGCGCAGAAGGCCGAGATGGGCATCCGGAGGGTGAAGTGACCGCCCAAGTGGTGGACACCTCGCAATCGACCTTCAACTGGAACGAGTACGGCCTGCAGGTCATTGCCGGTGAAATTCCCGTCTGCCGCTGGACCCGCATGGCAGTGGAGCGGCATTACCGCGACTTGCAGACTGGCCATCTCCGTGGCCTGGTCTTCTCGGATGCCCACGCACAGCACGCGCTGGAATCCTTCCTGTACCTGCGGCACTCGAAGGGCGAATGGGCGGGGCAGCCGTTCGTGCCATCGCCGTGGCAGCAGTTCTGGGTGGCGCTGGCGTTCGGCTGGCTGCGGGAGGACGGCACCCGGCGATTCCGTGAGGTGTGGGAAGAGGTGCCGCGCAAGAACGGCAAGAGCACCAAGCTGGCGGGCGTGGGTCTGTACCTCTTCTTTTTTGACGGGGAGGGCGGGGCCGAGGTGTACACGGCGGCGACGAAACTGGAACAGGCCAAGATCACGCACGATGAAGCGCTGCGCATGGTGAGGGCTAGCCCCGCGCTGCGTCGCCATATTTCGGAGCGCCGCAGCGAATTGTTCGTGCGCGGCAAGGCCGACAAGTTTGTGCCGTTGGGGCGGGACTCGGATTCCATGGATGGCCTGAACCCCCACGGCGGCATTCTAGATGAAGTCCATGCACACCCGAACCGCGAGGTGTACGACGTGATCAAAAGTGGCTTCGGCGCCCGGCTGCAGCCGCTGCTCTGGCAGATCACGACGGCTGGCTTCAACCTGGCCAGCTTCGGATACGAGCAGCACTGCTACGCGAAGAAGGTGGTGGAGGGATCGATTGAAGATGACGAGCTGCTCGCCATCATCTACACCGTGGACGATCCGGAGAACTGGACCGATCCAGTGGAATGGGCCAAAGCGAATCCCGGCCTGGGCGTCTCCGTCTATGAAGCCGGGTTGCGGTCGGCCTGTGAGGCGGCGGTACGCAAACCGACCGAACAGCCCAACTTCAAGACCAAGCGCCTGAACATCTGGCTCGCCGGCGGCGAAAGCTGGATCGCGACGGCATCCTGGCGCAAATGCGCGGACGAATCGCTATCGTTGGAAGACTTCCTCGGCGAAGAGTGCTGGATCGGGATGGACCTAGCCGAGAAAAGCGATATCGCTTCGCTCTGCCTGGTGTTCCAGCGCAAGGGAAAGTTCTACGTCTTCTTCCGCTTCTATCACAACGAGACAGAGGTGGAAAAACCAGAGAACGACCATTTCAGGCGATACGAGCAGCGCGGCGAGCTGCTGGTCAACGAAGGCAACGCTACCGACTTTGACGCAATCCGGCGTGACCTGATGGACTTCTCCAAGAAGTTCGATGTGCGCGAAGTGCCGTATGACCCGAAGTTCGCCAGCTATTTCGTAACCAAGCTGGTCGAGGCGGGCCTGCCGATGGTCGAAATCTCGCAAACGTCCAGTCACTTCACCATGCCCATCACCGAGGTGGAGAACCTGGTGCTGACCGGCGAGCTTGTCCACGAGGGGAACAGCGCCATGGAATGGATGATGAGCAACGTGGTCCTGCGCGTCTCGAAGTTCTCGGGCCTGAAGCACCCAACCAAAGAGAAGCAGTCGGAGAAGATCGACGGCCCGGTCAGCATGCTGATCGCGATGGCTCGCGCACTGCTGTTCCGCGAGGAGCGTATCGAACAAGGATTTGTAAGTCTATGATGATTGACACCGTAAGAAACTGGTTTGGATTGGGGCCGAGTGATGTGCAGACGTCTGCACACACCGGCGAACGGTCCGAGCCGACATTTGTGCAGACGTCTGTACAGGATTCCGCCACAAGCACTGTTATCCGCTCCAGCGACCCACAAGTTATTGACCTGTTGGGCGGCCCGAAGTCTGCATCCGGCTTTGCGGTGACCGAGACCAGCTCGATGCGCGTCTCAACTGTGTATGCCTGTGTGCGCCTGATTGCCTCCACCATCGCAGATATGCCCGTCAACGTGTACGAGCGGATGGTGGGCTATTCGCAGGAAATCGCGTCGGACATCTGGTATCTGCTCAACGAGCAGCCCCATGCGCTATGGACAGCCGCCGCGATGTGGGAATGGATTTTGAAGTCCATGCTGCTGCGGGGGGACGGTTACTGCGAGATCCAGCGCAACCGGCGCGGTGAAGTGATCGGGTTGCTGCCGCTGCATCCTGACCGCGTGTGCGTCGATCTGGTCGATGGGCGCTTGCGCTATTCGATCTATCCGGAAGAGGGCAAGCCGTACGGACGCGATCAAGACGACATGCTGCACTTCCCGGGCTTTGGCTTCGACGGGCGCAACGGCATGTCGGTAATCCAATATGCGGCGTTCCAATCCATCGGCATCGCGCTGGCGGCTGAAAGCTTCTCTGGCAAGTTCTTCGCCAATGGCGCGACGCCGAAGCACCTGATCAAGGCCTCGCACAAGATGGAAGAGGAGCAGATCGACCTGCTGCGCCGCACCTATGAGGAAAAATACTCTGGTGTGGAGAACGCGGGCAAGCCGCTGGTGTTGACCCAGGGGCTGGACATCAAGGAACTGAGCCTTTCGTCGGCCGACGTCGAATTGCTGGCAAGCCGCAAATACCAGGTGATCGACATCTGCCGCGCGTTCGGCGTTCCGCCCGTCATGGTCGGCGCGCAGGAGACCACCAGCAGCTGGGGCAGCGGCATCGAGCAGCTGGTGCTGGGCTTCGTCAAGTTCACATGCCTGCCACACATGACGCGTATGAAGCAGGAGCTGAACCGGAAGCTGTATCGCACCAGCGGCAAGATCTTCGTCGCGCATGACTATGACGCGCTGTTGGCCGGCGATACGAAATCCGAGGCTGATTACATGCGTCAGGCGGTTGGCGGCTCGCAAGGCCCTGGCTGGATGACGCTCAATGAGGCGCGTCGCAAGAAAAATTTGCCGCCGGTTGCCGGTGGCGACGTCCTGTATTACCCAAAAAACGGAAAGGCAAACGATGAGCAAACACCTCCTGCAGCTGCTGCGCGATAACGCGCGGCGAGAAGGCAGCGGTATTCATACGCTGGTGCGTGACGAGAGCGCAGTGATCTACCTGTATGACGTGATCGATCCGTACTTCGGCGTCAGCGCTGCCGACTTTACCAAGCAGCTGGACCAGCTCGCGAACAAGAAGGTATCGCTGCGTATCAATTCACCTGGCGGTGACGTGTTCGAGGCGCGGGCAATCGCCACTGCCATCGCGCAGCATGGCAACGTCCATGCGCAGATCGACAGCCTGGCGGCGTCGGCCGCGACTTATATCGTCACGGCGTGCGCCAGTGCGGAAATCTCCGATGGCGCCTTCTTCATGATCCACAACGCGTGGACGTTCGCATATGGGAACAAGGAGGACCTGACCAAGACGGCAAGCCTGCTGGACAAGGTGGACGGCACTATCGTCGCGGACTACGCGAAGAAGACCGGCAAGAGCGAGGATGAGATTACCGCCTGGATGGCAGAAGAAACCTGGTTCACCGCGCAAGAAGCAGTGGACAACGGCTTCGTGGACAAGATCGTGCTGCTGGCCTACGAGCGTGAAGCGCAGGCACCGGCCAATCGCGGCGCCTGGAACGTGGCCGCATTCGCAAAGGCGCCGAAGGCCCTGACGGCGCCGCCGAAGCGCGAGCCACTGGATGAGAAAGCGTGCCAGGTACAGCGCGCCGCCAACGCAAACCGACTGCGGCTGCTGGAACTGACCACGAACTAACACCTCCGCGCTCAGCGGACCCACGAAGCCCGATGGAGCGATCCACCGGGCTTTTTTCATTTCTGATATCGAAAGGCAATACCCATGGTAATGAGCATCCAAGCCAAGCGCGACGAGAAAAACGAACTGGCACGTCAGGCGCGCGATCTGCTGGCAAACAAAGGCGACCGCATTTGGACGGCGGCAGAACAGAAACAGTTCGATAGCCTGGCGGACCGCATGGAAGAATGCGACCGCGACATCAACAACATCCAGCGCGTGATGGATGAGCACGCGGAGGAGAATTTCCAGGACGTTGACCAGTTCAAGATCGATCCGAAGAACAAGGTTCAGAACGAACGCCGCAAGCTGTATGACCGCCTGTTGCGCGAAGGCCCCAGCGCGCTGACCCGTGACGAGCTGATGTCGATCCGCGATACCACCTCGACCGGCACGCCAGCGCAGGGCGGCTACACCGTCGAAAGCTCGGTGGCGACGCAACTGATCGACAGCCTGAAGGCGTACGGCGGCATGCGCGAAGTCGCCAGCCAGATCACGACCACGCAGGGTAATGCGTTGTCCTATCCGACTTCCGATGGCACCGCTGAAGAAGGCGAATGGGTTCCAGAAAATACGGCTGCGTCCAGCCAGGACCCGACCTTCGGCACGGCCGGCCTGAACGCTTTCAAGGCCAGTTCGAAGATCATCACCATCCCGATTGAGCTGCTGATGGATTCGTCCATCGACATCATTGCGTTGGTAAACAAGCGCATCCGTGACCGCCTGGGCCGCACTTTCAACCGCGGCTTCACTACTGGCACCGGCACCGGCCAGCCGACTGGCTGGGCAACTGCGGCAAGCGTGGGCAAGGTGGGGGCAACTGGCCAGACCGTGACCATCACCTATGAAGACCTGGTGGATCTGCTGGAATCGATTGACGAGGCGTATCAGCTCAGCGGCGATTGCCGCTGGCAGATGCACCAACAGATGCGCAAAGTTGTCCGCAAGCTCAAGGACGGCAGCGGTCGCCCGATCTGGGCAGACTCCTATGAGTCCGGTATTAAGACCGGCGTGCCTTCCCAGCTGCTCGGCAAGGACGTGCAGATCAACAACGACATGGCGGTTCCTGGTGCAAATGCCAAGTCCCTGGGCTTTGGCGACTACTCCAAGTACATGATCCGCGACGTGCTGCAACTGCTGCTGCACCGCTTTGAAGATTCCGTTTACGCGTCCAAGGGCCAGGTCGGTTTCCTGGCGTTCGCGCGCGCCGGCGGCAACCTGCTCGACGTCAATGCTGTGAAGTCCTACCAGCACCCAGCAACCTAATCGTCATCGGCGCCGCTCATGGCGCCGACTTCTAGTGAAAGGAGGCCTCTATGGCCAGCAAGACAACTGTAGTTCGCATTCTCGTTGACACGCCAATCGGAAGCAAGTCGTACAAGCCCAATACCCTGGTCAGCCTGCCGGCGCGCGTGGCTGCTACCTTGGTGAAGGCAGGCGTTGCGGACGACACCGACGAAGCCATCATCTACTGCCGTAGCACTGGCGTGGAGATCGTGGAGCACGCCGACGACGCGGCTGCTGACGGCAATGCCGGCGGCGACGGCGCGGACCAAACCGGCGACCAGTAGGAGATCGCATGCGCATTGAACGAACCAAGATGCGCACGCTCGGGCCTACGGTACTGCCGGTAACGCTGGAGGCGGCCCGGACGAGTTTGCGCGTGGACGGCGATGCGCTCGACGCGATGATCAATATCTGGCTCGCCGGCATCGTGAGCGAACTGGAGCATGAGATTGGCCAGGTGCTGATGGAGCAGTCCTGGGAAGTGCGCCAGAACGGCTTCACGCCGCGCGTCAAGCTGCCTCATCCAGTCATTGCCGTAACCGAGGTTGTTTACCGTGATCAGGCGGGCAATGAATTGACCCTGGCGCCGACGGAGTATCGCGTGGTACGAACACGCTACGAAAGTGTGCTGGTGCCGGCGTCGGGGCGCAACTGGCCGCAATGCTGCAACGAGTTCGATGCCGTGACGGTGCGGTTGCAGTGCGGCTACGGTGCGACACCGGATTCAACGCCTGATTCTGTGAAGCTGTACATCCTGGCGAAGCTGGTGGACCAGTTCGATCCAGTGACGCAGTCCGACCGGGGCACCCGGCAGTCCCAGTTTATCGACCGTCTGCTCGATTCGTGCAGGAGCCAGCTATGAGCTTGTCGATACGACTGAATAAGCGGCTGCTGCTGCAGCAGAAGGTTACTGGCCAGGATGCGGCTGGCCAGCCCCAGGAGGACTGGCGGAACGTCATCCTTGACGGTGACGGCCGGGTGTGGGCGGAAATCGTGGACCTGTCTGCCCGTGACTTCCTGTCCGCCAATGCGGATCAGACGCGTGTGCAGACACGAATCACGATCCGCGCTAGGCCGGGAGTTACAGCCGGTATGCGCGCGCTGCACGGCAATGTCGTATATGGCGTTGTTTCGCCGCTGGAGCGCGATGACGGCTCACTACTGCTGATGTGTTCGAAGGAGGTGGGATGACCTTCAGGATGGACATTTCGCAGTTGGGGCAGCTGTCCCAGCAGCTGAAGCAATATGGTGAAGAGGTGCGGGAAAAGGTGGCGTTCGAAGGCGTTGCCGCGATGGCGAAGGTGGTGTACCTGGACGCGCAGATCCGAGCCCCGATATCCGAAGCCGCGCACTTCTTCTACGGCCGCGACTCGAAGCGAACCGGCGTGCGTTACCTGTTTGCTCCGGGGAACCTGCAGCGCGCCATCTACCGTGCGTACTCGCCTGAGCAGTCCGGTCCAACCCGGAAGCTGTACCGTATCAGCTGGAATCACCGGAAGGCGCCGTACGGCCACATGGTGGAGTTCGGCACATCGCGTGCGCCGGCGCATCCGTTCTTGCGGCCGTCCATGGCCACGATCCCGGAAGCCATCGACGCCGGCAAGGCGCGGATGGCGCAGGCACTACGCGAAGTGAGGATGGCTGCATGAGCGAAGAATCCCTGATCTTCGGCGCGCTCAAGGCGCTGGTCGATAGCCGCGTCTATCCCGACGTGGCGCCGGCCGGGGCTGCGGCGCCGTACATCACGTACCAAGACGTCGGCGGCCAGTCGCTCGGCTTCCTGGACGGCTCCGTGCCGGACCTGCAGAACGCCCGCGTGCAGTTCGCGGTATGGTCCAAAACGCGCGTCGAAGCGAAGGCATTGCTTGCCGCCGCAGGCGCCTCGCTGCGCTCCATGCCCGGCATGCAAGTCGCCGCCCTGGGCGGCCCCTCTACTGACTACGACCCGGAAACGGGTCTCCGTTGCGCCAGACAGGACTTTACCGTCTGGTGTGACACCTGATCGACCGTCAGCGCAACGCTGACCTTACGACAATCGCCCGTCATGGGCGCAACACGGCCGCCATCGAGCGGCCATTTTTTTGCCCGAAAGGATTTACACATGGCTGTTTCCCTGCCAGACGGCGCTACGCTGTCCCTCGCAACCCAATACGCTGCCGCGATCAGCATCACCGCCGTATCGAACGCGGTGCAGGCTGTTTGCCAAGCTGCTGGCCATAACCTGGCCAACGGCGACCTGGTCGAAGTGACCTCCGGCTGGTCGAAGATCAACGGCCGTATCTGCCGCGTTTCGGCACAAACCGCCGGCGGCTTCACCCTGGAAGGCATCGACACCTCCGACCAGTCGCGCTTCGTGCCGGGCGGCGGCGTTGGCAGCGTGCGCAAGATCACGGCGCGCCAGCAGATCCAGCAGATCCTGGACACCCAAAGCTCGGGCGGCGAGATGCAGTTCACGAAGTACGAGTTCCTGGAGAACGACTTCGAAACGCAGCTGCCGACCAAGGCCAGCGCGCAGGCCCTGTCCATCGAGATCGCTGACGATCCGTCGCTGCCAGGTTACATCGCCCTGAAGGCTGCTGCCGAAGCGCGCTCGCCGCGCGCCCTGGTGGTGGCGCTGCCGAACGGCTCGTTCCTGCTCTACAACGGCATCTTCTCCCTGGACGAAACGCCGTCCCTGACCAAGGGCAAGGTGATGTCCGTGAAGTCCTCGTTCAGCCTGCAGGCCCGCCCAGTTCGCTACGTGAACTAAACCTTTTGCCCTCGCGCCATACCGGCACCCCTACGCCCAGCAGGTAGCTCCTGCTGGGTTTTTTTATTCGATCACAGAAAGCACAAAAACCATGGCAAACAAAGTCACCCTTGGCAATAACCCTGAAAATTTCGTCAAACCGGTCGAAATCATCCTGCTGTCCGGAACCGTGGCGGAGATGAAGATCCGCTTCAAGTATCGTACCCGCAAGGAGTTTGCAAAGCTGCTGGACGACCGAGCCGACGCACTGGAAGCGATGGTGAAGCAGCAGATCGAGGAAGCTGCCGCTGAACTGAAGGCCAACCCCAACGCGCAGCCGAAGCGCATTTCGACGGTCGAAGAATACGAGAAGCAGGACGAAGTGATGGTGGGCCACGTTCTGAACATCGCCGATGACTGGGATCTGTCCGATGCGTTCAGCAAGGAAAAGCTGCTGCAGCTGGAAGACGAAAACCCTGGCTCTCTGACGCGCATCGCGCAGGCCTATGCGAAAGCCGTCGCGCACGTTCGCGAAAAAAACTGATTGACGTCGCCTCGGCGATGTACAGCAAGCCTCCAAAGCGTGAAGAACTGGAAGCTTGGGGACTCACCGAGGACGACGTCGCCCGGACCGTGATCGTGTTTGAGGAAAACGCACAGGTCTATCGGCTGTTCCTCTACATGCAGACGCAATGGCGCGTTTCGATGGGCGGCCCGCTCGGGCTGGACTACGGCGTTGCAATGCGCAAGATGGATCGCATGCAGCTGACGGACGTCGAATACGACGAGCTGGAAGCCGATCTGCGAACAATGGAATTCGCCGCGCTCGAAGCGATGCGCGAGAAGTAGCCGCCTTAGGGCGGTTTTTTTATTGAGGTATCTATGTCCAACACGATTGGCGCGGCCAGCATTGAGCTGTCCGTCGAGTCCAGTGGCGTGGAATCCGGTCTGCAGCGTGCTGATGGTGCCATCGTGCGCACCGGCCGCTCGTTGGCGACATTGGGCCAGCAAGGCTCAGCCGCGCTCGACAACCTGGGCAGCGGCAGCGGGCAGGCGGCAAACCGCGTTGAGGCGTCCACGCGCAGCCTGATTTCCTCTATCCAGCGCACGAGCGCTGTGATGGAGGCAGGCGAACGAGGATCGCGCCAATACTTTGAAGTGCTGGCCAACCAGCGCGGCGTGAATGCCGACGTGCTGCGTCCCTATCTGGACCAGCTGGAAGCAGTGCGAACACGGCAGGACTCCGCGAACCAGTCGGTATTTGGCGCGGCGACGTCGCTAAACCGGGTGCAAGTATCGGCCGCTCAAACAGCCGCGGCGCTGCGTCAGGTGCCGGCGCAAGTGACCGATATCGTCACCTCGCTGCGAGGCGGGCAAGCGCCGCTGACGGTGCTGCTGCAACAGGGTGGCCAGCTCCGGGACGCGTTCGGTTCCACGGGCGGTGCAGCCCGTGCGCTGGCCGGATACGTTGTTGGCCTGATCAACCCCTATACGCTGCTTGCGGCCGCCGGCGTTGGCCTGGCAGTTGCTTACCATCAGGGCAGCAAGGAGGCGGACGCCTTCAAGGATGCCCTGATCATGAACGGCAACGCCGCTGCGACGACGTCTGGCCAGTTGGCCGATATGGCGCGCAATATCAGCCAGACGGTCGGAACGCAGGCGCGGCTGCGGAAGCGGTCGCGGCGCTCGCCGGAACAGGCCAGGTGGCAGCCGAGAACATCGAGTATTTCGGCAAGGTCACGGTCGAGACGCAACGCGCGGTTGGCAAGTCCGTGCAGGACATGGCCAAGGACTTCAAGTCGCTGGGTGAGAGCCCGCTGCAGTCGGCTGAGCGCCTGAGCAATGAATACCACTTCCTGACAGCGGCTGTATATGAGCAGATCAAGTCGCTGGAGGAACAGGGCCGCAAGGATGAAGCGGCGACGCTGGCGCAGAAGACCTACGCTGACGCGATGGGCGACCGGGCCAAACAGACGCTCGCGCACCTGGGGCCGATTGAAAAGGCATGGAAGGACGCTGGAGACGCCGCAAAAGGTGCCTGGGACTACTTCCTGAACATCGGGCGCGAGGAAACCCTGCAGCAGCAGCTGGAGAAGGTCCAGGCGAACATCAAGGCGGCACAGCGCAATCTGTATAGCTACGCGAACGCGGCCAGTGCGCGCGAACGCCTGCCGGATCTGCGGCAGCAGGAAGCGAACCTGCAGGGACAGATCGACAAGCAGAACGAGGCCAACAAGGCCAAGGACGCGGCGAACAAGCTGGACAACGCCCGGATTGAGTGGCTGAAGGAAGGCGAGAAGTACCAAACACGCCAGGAGCAGCTGGAAACCGACATCACCAAGGCCCGCACGCTGGGGGCGGCCGCTGGCAAGTCTCAAGCCGATATCGAAGTGCGCGTTGGTGAGGTCCGTAAGAAGTACGCGGACCTGTTCAACGACGGCATCGATTCGCAGATCGAGGCTATTAAGCGCCGGGGCGTCATTACCGAGGAAGTAGAAAAGCGTTCTCAGGCGTTGCTGAATGCCAACCACGCGGCCGGCCTGGTCAACGAGAAGGACTATGTCGAAGGCGTTGCGCAGCTGGAGGTGGCAGCGCTGGCCAAGCGCAAGGTCGGCCTGCAGGAAGAACTGGCCCTGGCTGCCAAGAAGCAGAACAGCCAGAAGGAGCAGGCCGGACTGCGCGGGCAGATCGCACAGATCGATGAACAGATCACCACCCGGCAGATCGAGCTGCAGGGGCAGCTGCTGGATCTGGAAGTGAAGAACAACCGGGCAGCCGCTGACGCCTTCGCCAGCGTTGTTGATCGTCAACTGGCCAGCCGCGACGCGCTGAAGGAGCAGTTGACCGCGCAGCGCGATTCCAACGAACAGATCGGCCTGAACGCACGCGGCATTGCGGATCTGACCGCTGCTCGCCTGGAGGACCGCGCGGCGTTCCTGGAGCAGAACGCAGACATTGCCGAAGGCATCGATCTGTCTGGCCAGTTGTCCGAAACCTATCGTGAGCAGGCCAAGCTGCTGCGCGACCTGGCCGCTGCGAAACGCGAGGGGGCGCTGAAGGAGGTTGGGGCGGACGCGGCAAGGGCTACCGCAGACGAATGGAAGCGGGCTGCAGGCCAGATCGAAAATTCCTTGACCGATGCGCTCATGCGCGGCTTCGAATCGGGCAAGGCGCCGCTGAAGAACCTGGCCGACACCGCCGTCAACCTGTTCAAGACGATGGTGCTGAAGCCGTCGATTCAAGGCGGGATCACGGGCACCGTGGGCAGCAGCGCGCCGGCCAACGCTGTGCAGACTGCCACAGGCCTGGGCAACCTATATAGCACTTTCACCAATGTCGGCGGCGCCGTTGCCGGCATCGGCAATCTGGCTGGCTCTACCTACATCTCCGCGCTGGGCACCGGCCTGTCGCAGGGTGCCGCCGCCGGCGAGGCGATTGCTACCTATCAGGCGGCAGCCGCTGCCGGGCAAGCGGGTGCTGGAGCGGCGGCCAGTGGCTTGGCGGCCGGCTCGCAGATCAGCACGGCGATTGCGGCAATCCCTGGTTGGGGATGGGCAGCGATGGGTGCGGCCGCGCTGATTGGCTTCAGTGGCATCTTCGGGCACGGTCCGGAGAAGGACACGCGGCTGACCTTCACCAGCAACAATAAGCCTGGTGCGATCAGCATCAATGAGCGCGGGAACGAGGGTAAGACAGGTCAGTCGTATATCGACGACTTCGGGACTGGTGCCTTCGGCACGTTCGGCGTGTCGTCTTCGTTCTGGATGAGCAGCAAGTCGGATGTGGTCCAGAACTTCATCCATACGGTCACTGCCGTGGATGATGCGCTGGCGGGCTTCCTGACGGATACCGAAAAAGCCTCGGTCAAGGATGCGGTGACGGGCAAGTCCACGACTGCTCACACCGGCGTGGAAGGGGCGAATCCGAACGCCAACGGCCAGTTGGAGGACGTGTTCAAGGCTCGCCTGAATGTGATCTTCGAGGGCGTGGCGCCGGGCCTGTCGAGCCTGCTCGATGGCTTCAAAGGATCGTCGCAGGAGCTGGCCACCGAGGCGGGCGCAATTCTGGCCTTCCGAAAGGCGCTGGGCGATACCGGCCCGGCGCTGTTCGGCGCCACGGTCACGCTGCAGGATCTGGCCAAGCTGAAGGGCGAGACGGAATCGACCAGCGCGGCGCTGAACCGCGTGGCGGCCGAGTTCCGCACTACCAACGCTTTGATCGAGGCGATTGGTGTGACGTCCAGCACCGCGTTTGGCGCCGTCGGCTTGGCAAGCGAGGCGGCGCGCAAGCACCTGCTCGAACTTGCCGGCGGCGCCGATGCCCTGGCGGCGCAAAGCCAGTTCTTCGCGCAGAACTTCCTGAGCAAGGCCGAGCAGATCGGTCCGGCGCAGAAGGCGCTGAACGAGGAATTGGCCAAGCTGGGCTACACCGGGCTGACTACCGCCGACCAGTACAAGGAGGCGGTGCTGAAGCTGGCGCAGTCCGGCGCACTGGCCACGGACGAAGGCGCGAAGACATACACCGCGCTGCTCGCGCTGGGACCGGCTTTCAAGACGGTGGCCGACTACCTGAAGGATTCCATCAAGGCCGTCACCGACCAGCTGCGGGATAGTGCCAAGAGCGCGCTGGATACCCTGCAGAGCGCTCTTGATGTCGAGCGTGACGCGGTCACGAAGCGCCACGATGTGCAGACGTCTGCACTGGAGAAGAGCATCGACGGCGTTACCGCATCGCTGTCGAAGCTGCAATCGCTGTCACAGGCGCTGCGCAGCACGCTGAGCGGGATGCAGGCGCCGGGGATGGAGCAGGGCGACCGTGTCGCCGCGCAGGCTGAGCTGGCATCCGTGCTTGCCAAAGCCCGCGCCGGCGGCGGACTGCCGGATGCCGATAAGCTGAAGGATGTGCTGTCGGTTCTGTCCCGCGACGCGAGCAATCAGTTCTCGTCGTATCAGGACTATATCCGCGACTTTTACAAGACCACATCTGACCTGTCAGGCCTAGCCGGTATCACCGACACCAAGGTATCGACCGAGCAGCGAATGCTGGACTCGTTGAAGGCGCAGAAGGAAAGCCTGGACCTGGCCTACAAGAAGGAGCTGGAAAGCCTCGACGCCCTTGGCAACAACGCAAAGGCGCAGCTCGATCAGCTGCTCGGCATCAACAACGGCGTGCAGGGCCTTGCCGCTGCCATTGCCGGGTTCTCCGCCGCGCTTGGCGCTGTCAAGGCCGGCGCGAGTCAGAGCGATCCAGGGAAGACAAACTTCTCCGTCACGGATCTCTACAAGACGGTGCTGGGCCGAGATCCCGACTCGGAGGGCTACGCCTTCTGGACCAAGGCTTTCGGCTCCAGCGTGGACACGTCTGAGATTGCCGAGTTCATCAAAGGCGCGGCGCCGGAGCTGAACGCGAAGGGCGGCCGTACCTGGCAGGAATGGCTCAAGGCGCTCGGCATCCCCGGCTACGCAACTGGCGGCGACTTCGGCGGCGGGCTGCGGCTCGTTGGCGAGAACGGTCCCGAGCTGGAAGTCACCGGCCCGTCTCGAATTTTCAATGCATCGCAAACGTCGGCACTTCTCCGCCCGGATAACGGCGAGATGTACCGCGCGCTCGCGCTGCTGGCCACTCGCTTCGAGGAGCTGAAAACGGTGATGGAACTGGTGCAGGAAAGTTCGGCGGCATCGGCGGAAATTCTGATACAGGTGTCGGCGGGCGGCGGTCCCTTCCTGGTCGAAATTGCAGAATAAGAAAGGATCGAATGAGCACTGCCATTCTGATCGCGGTGGAACCCATCGCGATCACGAACAGCATGCTGGTGAGTAGCAGCGTTCCGGAAACCGACGAGGCCTGGAGCAAAGACAAAACCTATGCTGTGGGTGCCCGTGTGCGGCACCCGACCACAAACCGGCTTTACGAGTCCGGCAAAGCAACCAACCTTAACCACGATCCCAACCTCCCCGAGAACACCGCCGGCACGACGCCCTGGTGGATCGATCTCGACACCGTGACGAACCGCATGTTGATGTTTGACAGCGAGGTGAACACGCAGACGGTGGGCGACTCACCGATGAGCGTGGTGCTGCGTCCGGGCTTCGCGAGCGATTTCTACTTCGCAGGCCTTGACGCGGATTTCCTCACCCTGACGGTGCGGGATAAGCCGGGCGGGGCGGTGATCTTCCAGAAAGTGCAGGAGCTGGAGTCCTCGGCGCCGGGTGACTACGACGAATATTTCTGGGGCGATTTCAAGCCCATGACGGACCTGTTCATCGGCGACGTCGATCCGTACTTCAACTGCGAGGTCACGGTAACGCTTACGAAAGCGTCCGGGCAGGTGAAGTGCGGCCTGATGGCAGTCGGCGCGCGTGTTGAGTGCGGTCGGACGCTGGCCGAGGCGCAGGTGACGCCGCGTACGTTCGCCTACATCAAGACGGACGATTTCGGCAAAACGAAAATTAAACGCCGCAACAAGGCGACGGACATGGAGCTGACCGCGCTGGTGGACCGCTCCGAAGCCAGCACGGTGCTGGACGCGATCCAGCGCCTGCAGGACGTTCCGTGCGCCTGGATCGCCAGCTCGACCCCTGAGTACGCGGGCCTGCGCGGTTTCGGCCTGGGCTCAGGGACGTTGACCTACAACGGCTCCGACCGCGTAACCCTCCGATTCAAACTCCAAGGATTTATCTGATGGCACGAGTTCAACCTACGCCCATTCCGAATGGGCCGGCGGCGCCGCAACGCGGCGACCGCAACACCTTCAAGCAGCGCGTCGATGACTTCATCGCCTGGCTGATCAACGTGGTGGCGCTGTTCAATGCCCTGGCCACCAACGTTTACAACAACGCACTCGATGCCTATGGCAGCGCGTCGGCCGCGCAGGATAGTTCGCTCTCGGCGGCCAACGCAGCCGCAACGGCCGAAGCACACAAGCAGGCGGCTGCCGGCAGCGCGACGAACGCCGCTGCCAGTGCGGATAGCGCTGCGGCGAGTGCTGCAGCCGCGGCCGGTACGCAGGTCACAACGTTCAGCACAACCGAGATGGCTGTCGGCGTCGGCGTGAAAGTGTTCCAGGTGGAGGCAGCAAAGCAGTTCAAGCCGAATGTGCCGGTGCTGGTGGTGTCCGGTGCTAATAAGGATGCATGGATGTACGGCACGGTGAAGACGTATGTTGGCACCGTCCTGTCGGTGGACGTCACGGCTATCGGTCCGGCGCTCATCACCCGCACGGACTGGAACATCACTGTATCGGGCGTTGCCGGTCCTGCAGGCACGTCAGCCAGCAACACGCAGTTCAATGTCGGCCCGCTGCCGGCCGGCGAGATCAATTGCGGCCTTGGCTACAACTACTTCAAGAAGACAGTGGCCGGGACCGTCGCTTTCACCTTCAGCAATGTACCGCAAGGCTTCAGCTTCACGCTGGAAATGCAATACGACAGCGGTGCTGCAGGTTGGCCAAGTTCGGTCCTGCCTCCGGGCGGGAACATGCCCACGCTGCAAACCGGCAAGACCCATGTGTTTGTGTTCGTGACCAGCAATGGCGGCGTGACCTGGCGTATCGGGGTGCTGCCGAACTACGCGAACGGGTAGCCGATGGATCGAACTACGCAAAGGTTGTGGATGGTTGCCTCTGCAGCAGCCATCCGAGGTCAAGTCGCCTGGACCAAGCCGGGCACATACAGCTGGACCGTTCCGGACGGGGTGTATTCCATCAGCGTTGTCGGTATTGGCGGTGGCGGCGGTGGCGGCGGTGGTGAGGGTACTTCGCCATACGGTACCGGCTACGGCGGTGGTGGCGGGGCGCTGCGCTACGCAATCTCGATCCCGGTCACGCCAGGCGAAGTGCTAACCATTGTCGTCGGCAAGGGTGGTGCTGCCGGTGCGGTTGGCGACAAGACCGGGGACGCCGGCGGTTCGACGCAGCTCAAGCGTGGAACAACCATCCTGCTGCAAGCGAACGGTGGTGGCTGGGCTTCCGATTCTACTGGTACTGCTTACGACGCCAACATTGGTGGAGGCAATGGCAGGCGTGGTGGCGCATCGGGGGACGGTGCTGGTTTGGCGGGTCCTGGCGGCAGTAGCGCGGGGGGCTATTCGGGCGATGGGGCGTTGGGCCAAGCGGCGACGAACATTCCGAATATAAGCGCTCCCAACGGCCAAAACGGGTCTGGCGGTGCCGGAGCCGCAGGTAAAGCGGCCGGAGGATCTGGTGGCGGTACAGGGCTCAATGGCGCGGGATCGAATGGCATTGGCGGTGTGTCTATCGTCACTGGCGCCACAGTCGGGACGGCCGGTTCGGTTGGGCCGGCCTGTGGTGGCGGTGGCGGCGCTGGTAACTACATCACCAGTGGCTACAACGGCGGTGACGGTGGCGCGCGAATCATCTATGGCTTGGGCCGTGCTTACCCATCCACACGTACAGCCGACGAATTTTAAGAAAGGGTAATTCCATGTATCTGGAAGTGAGTTCCGGCCGTCGCTTCGTCGGCCATAGCGACATTCGCACTGCGGTGAACGTGATGTTTGGCCAGGTCATCACCGACGCGGATCTGGCCGCCTTTGGCATCATGCCGCTGTACGGTACACCGCCGCAGCAGGTGCCGGGCATGATCTCTGAAGAAGGGGAGCCTGTCCTGCATGGCGACATGTGGGTGCGTTCGTGGACCACGCGGCCGATGACGGATGAAGAAAAGGATCTGGCCAGCGGTGAGCTGGCCAGCGTCAAAGCCACGCTGGCCGCTGCCGTTGATTCCTTTATCGCGGACATCTACCAGCGCTGGTTCCGCTTCGATGCCGAGTACCTGGCCCGCGAGGCTGCTGCTCGGGCATTCGTCGCTGCCGGCTGTCAGGGCGATCCTGGTGTATGGATTGCACCGTTTGCGGATGCCGCCGGCCTGGCCTATCGCGACGCGGCGGACCTGATCATCATGCAGGCTGACTCGTTGCGCATTGCCCTGGAGGAGCTGGGCGCGCTGCGCATGAAAAAGTACGCGATCCACAATGCCGCTGACGTGGCCAGGGCACAGGCCGCCCATGACGATATCGTGCATGCGGCCGGCATCATCGCGCAGGGGCTGAAATGACATTCCGCGCGGCGTTCTATAAAGGCACGCGCCCCGGCCTGCAGGGGCTCTACAGCATCGTCGTGAGCCGCTGGATGCGGGGGCCGTACAGTCATTGTGAGCTTGTGTTCTCGGACGGGCTTTCGGCCTCGGCGTCGTTCATCGACGGTGGAGTGCGCTTCAAGGCGATTGAATATGACCCGGAGCATTGGGACTTCATCGAGCTGCCGGCGGCGCTGGAACCTGCAGCGTGCAAATGGTTCGAAGCGCACGAACACGAACGGTATGACTTGCTGGGCAACCTGCACTTCGTGATCGGCTTTGTGCCGGATTCGAAGCGCGGCAAGTTCTGCTCCGAGGCGCTGGCCGCTGCGCTCGGCATCCCGGACCCTTGGCGGTTCGATCCCAACGCGCTCGCGACCGTGCTGCGCTATCTCCACCAGCCCGCTACTGCGGGCTTTTTTATTACCTGTGATTGCAATGACTATGTCCCAAGAAGCGGCCAGCACGGTGGCCGAGAAAGTCGTCACCGCTGCGCCGCCGGCGGTCGTTGCCAGCCTGAGCTTTGCGGGCTTCACGCTGCCGGACCTGGTGCAGCTCGTCACGCTGCTGTGGCTGCTGCTGCTGATCGTGGACAAGCTGTGGACCCTGTACCTGCGCTGGAACAAGGGGAGGGTGGACGATGAGCCCGTCTAACCGCTTCGGGCTGACCCTGGTGAGCGCTGCGCTGGTGGCGGCGCTCACCTCGCTGGAGGGTACGCGCTACGTGCCCTATGAGGACGTCGTGAATGTGTGGACGGTGTGCCAGGGCTACGCCGGCAAGGACGTGGACCGCACCAGGGTCTATACGGCGGCCGAGTGCAAGGCGCTGACGGAGTCGCAGTTGGCGGAGAAGGGCGCGGCGGTGTTGCGCTGTCTGCGGGTGCCGATCGCTCAGCATGAATACGACGCCTATGTGCTGTTCACCTACAACGTCGGCGCGGGCGCCTTCTGCGGTTCCTCGTTGCTCAAGAAGCTGAACCAGGGCGACCACGTCGGCGCGTGCAACGGTCTGCTGGCATGGGATCACGCAGGCGGCAAACAGGTTGCGGGGCTGACCAGGCGCCGCCAGTTCGAGCGCCGGATCTGCCTGGGCGAGCAGCCGCTGGCTGGCGCGCATACGGCAAGGACTTTCGAATGGAGGGTGCCACATGTTCAACAAACTTAGTGACGCTGTGGTGCCATCGTGGGCGCGGCTGTTGCTGGTGCTCGCCCTGGGGGCGGTGGTCTATGTGTTGGGCCTGCTGCAGGGCGAGCGGTGCGCTGGCCAGCAGCACCTCGATTACGTGGCCGCGCAGGCAGAGCGCACCGTGGCCATCGGCAAGGCGCAGACCAAGGTCGTGGTGCAGACCGAAATCAAGTACCGCGACCGCATCCAGAAAATCTACCTGAAAGGAGAAGTGATTGAAAAACAAGTCCCTGTGTTCGTCACGCCTGCTGACGATGCTGTGTATGGCGTCAATGTTGGCTTCGTGCGCGCATATAACGCCGCCTGGGCAGGTGACGATCCCGGACCTGCCTCAGACGTTGACCGAGAATCCGCCGGCATTCCGCTCTCTGAAGTCGCGGAAACCGACGTCTTCAACGCGACCGTCTGCCGCGCCTGGCGCGAGCAAGCCCTCGGCTTGAGGCAGTTCTATCGACAACAGCAAGAACTACTGAAGTGACTGCAGGAAGCTGGATTTATACTGTTTCAACCGGGCGTTTTCTCCTATCCTCGCCAGGCCATTTCGTGCTTGGAACTCTGCGGCGTTGCATACCAATTCCGCTCAAAATACGTTCAATAACATGAGCTGGCACGCCTGTCTCTTCCATATGCCGGCGAGCTTCAAGTTTGCCTGCTAGATGTTGAATCGAAATTCCAGATCGAACATGCAGCGCGGTGACCTCATCGTGTCTGCGTTCGTAGTCATCCAGGGAAGACATCATCCTCTCCGTGCGCTTGTTGGGATTTCAGTATAGCGCTAGTGAAACAAAAGGGAAATATCCCTAAAAAACAGAGCGCTCAGACGTGCTGCGTCAACAGCACGCCCGAGCCTCAATCCACTGATAGGGCCAGTGAACCGAGCAAGGCTCTGCTACTTCGCGAGGCGGCGGAAGTCTAGCACAGATAGCATTTAAAGGTTTACTCTTGGCAACACCATTACCAATCATCCCTTGGATCGGCGCAAGCGACGCCTGGCCGACCGTCTCTTTTCCCAATTCCCTCCCACACCTGCTACGTCGAAGTCTTCGCCGGCGGCGGCGCGCTGTTCTTCATGCGGCCGCCGGCAGACGTCGAGGTGATCAACGACATCAACGGCGAACTGGTGAATCTGTACCGGGTCGTCAAAAATCACCTGGAAGAGTTCGTCCGCCAGTTCAAATACGCGCTCTCCAGCCGTGATGTGTTCAAGTGGCTGCAGGAGACGCCGCCGCACACCCTTACCGATATCCAGCGTGCCGCGCGCTTTTTCTACCTCCAGCAGCATGCCTTCGGCGGCAAGGTGCATGGGCAGAACTGGGGCACTGAGACGACAGCACCTCCCGTCAACCTGCTGCGCATTGAAGAGAACTTGTCAGCGGCGCACCTGAGGCTGGCTGGCGCCTATATCGAGAACATGGACTGGCACAAATGCATGGAGCGGTATGACAGGCCTCATACGCTGTTCTACCTAGATCCGCCGTACTGGCAGACCGAAGGCTATGGCGTAGATTTTCCGCTAACTGAGTACGAGCGGATGGCTGAGCTTATGGCGCGGCTGAAGGGGAAGGCGATACTAAGCTTGAACGATCATCCGGACATCCGACGCGTGTTCTCGCGTTCCAGATGGATAGCACCGACATAGCGTACACGGTCGGTGGGGGAGCAAAGGCGGCGGACCGCAAGGAGCTGATCATTTACAGCTGGGACCGCACTGCTGAGCCGCCTGGCTTGTTCTGATTCGGTAAGGAGTGCAGACGTCTGCACATGGCTACTGCTCGGCTGTTTGTTGACGTCTGTCTGTACCGGGCCATATCGAACGGCTGTCCCTGCGTCGCTGCATCTCAAAACCACTGGTTACTCGGGTAATTACGTGTTGAGGCACGCCGGCCACCACCATTGCTCGGATCGCCTCTGCTGCACTCGTGAGGTGGGAAATTGAGATACCCTGGTGGACGTGTAACGCCGTAACGTGGTCGCGTCTCCTGTCAGCACTTGGGACGGTGGCCATGATTCGCTCCCGGAAAGTGTATTAAGTTCAGTATAGCGACCTAAGACACATTGTTGCAGTTTCTTTCAATCGGCAAGGGAGAAAGTCGATTGACGAGTGTGCAGACGTCTGCGCACTAAACGCTTTCAATCGGAGATTGAAGCGGCGGTTGAGCGGTTCGGGAGCCAGCCTAAGTCAGCAGATCGACCAACCTGCCCAAGACATTAGCGAGGAGATCCTTGTCCGGAGGGCGGTAGTTTGTGCACACGGCTGTCTCGCTGCAGTTTGGTTCTCCTAATTGTAGCGTAGTGCTCTTCGAAAAATGCCCGAGCAAAAGCGACCCCATGTGAACGGGCCAGCTCCAAGGCGACTGCGTGCATTCTTCTCTTGAGGTCCATGCCGTAAACCCTAGCATAGTGAATTTGAGCGGATTTTGATCTGCCTCAAACCGATTTCCAGTTTGGGGAAGAATTTTGAGCACTGCAAGTACGTGCTGCGGTGCGGCGAGCGAGAGAAGAGCAAGGTATATTGAATTACTTCCAGGAGAGACAAGGTTGAACAGCTGTGAACAATATCAACCCCAAGGTTCTCCTCGTTGATGACAACATCGACGCCGTGGATATGCTGTCGGAGTTGCTCACTGGCTACGGCATTGAAAATCGCGTGACGTACAGTGGCGAAGATGGGCTAGCGATGTTTATGGCATGGGATGCGAATTTGGTTTTGCTCGATATCCGTATGCCCGGTATGGATGGCTTCGAGACGGCGAAGGCAATGAGGGCTGTTCCTGGTCGCCAGCACGTACCAATTGTGGCTTTGTCGGGATGGGGTGGACATGATGTAGAGCGTGCCCTGCCTTTTGGTGGCTTTTCTCACTGGCTAACCAAGCCCGCCCAGGTGCATGAGTTGTTGGAGGTTATACAACGGGCAGTAGTCCGGGCGAGGGGGGAGCAGCGCTAGGTCATGCCTACAAGTCAGATGTACTGGCTCAAACTTGATATGACATGGAGTGTCGATTGCGAGACAGCTACCGCCCCTTAACAGCCCCTCAGATATAGACCCTTAGTCTAACATCAATCAAAGCGTCAGGGCGAACGATTCCCAGTGGAATATTGGAGCATGTCCTAGCAAACGATTTTGACGGCAAATCAGGATGATCGCAAAAGAAGTTGAGAAAGCGTTAGGGAATCGTATCGTATGGGTATATGCTGGATTCACGTTCCGCCAAGTCCTCACATTGCTGGCTGCTTCCGCTAGTTGTCGCACATTCTTCCCGGACCGCCCTCTTCGAATTGTGCCTTTCGGCAGTTTGGCGCTCGTCATAACTCGACCACATGTCACGAAGGATGAAGGCAGCGTATGCAAACCGGAATTGTAAAATGGTTTAATGACGCGAAAGGGTTTGGGTTTATTTTAGGCATCACGTCGGTAACCGAACTCCCTATTTGTCGCGGAGGTGTGCAATGAACGGTACAGCTGAACGGCGGCAAAGAATTAGCGTCATGGCCAAGATCGAGCATGGCTTACAGCTCAAACAAACTCACGGCGTTTCTTTCGCCGCTACCTATCTCTCCAACCAGAGAGTCGGGGTAGAGACGATTACTCGGGTTTTGTATGGGCATTGGGGAACTCGTCGCGTCGTGGACTGTCGATCTCCCTAACTCTAAAAAGGACGGATTTGTGATGCTTAAGCAGAACGTATCCTGGTTCCAGGGCTGGAAAATTATTCTCAGATGCGCGCAGTTCGATTGCGAGAACAGCACTCCGAAATTCGCTTCTACCGCTATCTTGAAGCACATGCCTCCCCCCTCGGACAACACCAGCTTGGCGTGGTTGCGCCCAACGCTTCGTTCCATCATCTTTCCTGAAGAGGCATTTGAAACCCAAGCTGAAGCGGACTACAGCACTTTGATGCAGGCACGATGCGAAATCCTCGCGCTCAATGGAGCTGCAAATGTCCTCACATGATAAGCACTGGGTGACTGTTGCAACAGGTGCGCGTCATGCAGAGCACTGAGCCATCAGAGATACAAGATGGCAACCAATTGTTGGCCGCCATGCTTGAAATTACTTTCGATGGACAACGTTACGCCTATCGCCAATATCGCTATGATCATTTCGACGATGCGGTGCGTTACGCACGTGCTTGCCAATCAATGCCAAATTTCAAGCGTGACACTGAATTTCGACCCAACTGGCTCAAACCTTTCACCCCAGGTAAGGACGAGCTGTCTGAAATGGCACGTTACGGCGTAACATACCAAGCTGGCAGATATGTATATGGAGCTTATCGTTATGATCAGCTGTGCCATGCAATTATGTATGCAAAACAGCGGTCAACGGACTAGGACGACTTCTTGATAATTGGCAGTGCCGTTTCTCCAGCCTACTCAGGACTCCTTACATTGTTGTCCAGGCGAATCATCACGTCAGCAGGAACCGCACAGAATGCGAACGTCCGCAAATGGCCGGTTGCGGCCTCTCATAACTCTAACTCATCCGACAGGACATGTCAGATCAAGTCTGAGCTAGTACAAGTCAGATTCGGTGCTCTGCTCTATGCTAATGATGGTCAGCCCGATGAGTAGCGACGTTGCTGCCGCCGCAGATTGCAAATTACTCGATTTTTCTCCCATCACCTCATTGCGTATGGCTTCCAATGCTTCTGATGTGGAAGGCTTTAGTTCTTGCTGCACGTAGGTGATGTGGGGAAAACCATTTCTATCCTTATAGCGAATGAGCCACATCGCCGGCGCTCCTGATGATCGAAGTGAATGCTGCATTGTAGCTTTCCTCCGGAACGAACGCGCGTAATTGAGCATATGTCTTTGAGGAATCAGAAGTGATGACCCGACGCCGGATATCGAGTGTCCTATTTCCTTTCCAATCTTAGATCGGAGACATCTATGCGGCTGAGCGGAACGGGATGACGTTCGAGGGGATCGGTGTGCCGGTCTTGCAGGCTATCAGGAAGCGAGCCCATTTTACCAGTGCGTCTCGGCGTTCTGGAATATCCGCGCGCACGTCGTAGATGCCCTCCATGCCCTGCAGCTTATGATTCAGCGCGATCTCGGAAATTTCACGCGAGATGCCCATATTTCGCATATGACCTTTGGCCGTGCTGCGCGTGTCATGTGGCGTGAAGCGTTGCACCTCGATTTTTCCCTGTTCGAACGCTCTTTGAATCGCTGCCCAGAGCGTTGTCTTGCCGACGTGGTTGTCGCCCGGTCGCTTTCTATTGCGGCGGCCCTCACGCGTAGGCATCACATATTTTGAATCGCCAGACAGCTCGATCAATCTCTGGAACCAAGCTTCGACTTCAGGCACCAGCGGAACCAAAAATCCTTCCCGCGTCTTTACGGATTCTGCCGGCACCCACCACGTATGATTCACGAAGTTCAGGTGCTTCTTTTCCGCCTTAATCAACTCATTGGATCGGACGCACGTGGCAAATAGGATCAGGAGGCCAAGTGCGTTTTCCTCTCCAATGGCATCTATATTGGGCAAGAAGGACCGCAGCTCGGCCTCGTCCAGCATGACGCGTTTCTTTACTGGAGGACGTTTTCCGAACAGCGCGTTGAGCTTAATTCCCATGCAGGGATTGGTCGGAATGATCTTCATGCCACAGGCATGATCGAATAATTGGCTTGTGCATGTCAGGATGCGTTTGCAGATGGTCCACGTCCGGCCACACTTTGTGAGCATGTCCACCACGTCAGTCGGAGTTACGTTCCGAACCTCGCGGGCGCCGAGATACGGCAGGATGACCTGGTCTATATCGTAGTGGCGGTATTTAATGGTGTCGGGGGCGAACTCGTCAGGAGACAGGCGCTTTGCCGTATAGTCTGCTGCAAGATCGCGCATTAGCCATGCATCGCGAGCGCGCGATTTTGCTTCTTGCTTTACCGTGGCGGGGTCTCCGCCTTGGTCAATGTGCACTCGCTGCTCGCGGGCTAACTTGCGCGCCGCAGCCAATCCAAGGTCGGGATAGTTCCCCAAGGTTACCTCTTTGCGACGCCCCGCATAGCGATAGCGCAGCACCCAGCTGGCGGTGCCGGCCGTCGAGAGCGTGAAGGTGAGGCCATCGCCGTCTGATTTGGCCACGGATTCGCCTTTGGCGATCCAGTGCCGGATCTGAATGTCATCTAACAGGTGGCTGAGCTTTGCCAAAGTAATCTCCATGCGCAGGTGCGATGGGTAGTCAGATTCGCTGGCTACCCACCTAGCTACCCAGAAAGGTTGCGATATAGAGGACTATCTTGACACAACAGGAGACGCGGGCTCAATGCCTAAAGGGCGTGCGTGGGGGAGGGTGGTTCGTATTGGGACAGTGTGGCACACTAATTGAAATTGCAGGTGGCTAATTTCATGACGGTTCTTTCCTTGTTTCAATTGCGTGGGCGTAATCTTACCCGAAAGGCTATTATCCGCCGTGGTAACCGGAAGGCGTCACTATTGGTATGCTAGTGGTAAATGTTGGATTTTTGTTTGGAAAATGTAACAGCTCGAAAAATAATTTCCAATAGTGCTTCAGAGTTATCAGAATGGTACTAAAATCAGGGTATTGGTCGCCGGATTGGCACTATACTTATCTTGGTTGATCGCGAATATTCCGAACCGTTGCATTTTTTGTAGGATGAACTGTTGTCTTGCATAAATAAGTGATACCATACGGAAATTAATTCGGCACTGCAAATAAAGGGAAAACATGCGAACTGCATTTGAAGCATGGGCGCAAAAGGAAGGACAAATTGTCCGCCGGCGCGAAGACAAACCGGATGAATATCTGGTTTATGAGACGCAACGCCGCTGGCTGATCTGGCAAGCGGCGCTGGAGCATGGCAAATCGCCAGGCGGCCGCAAGTCGGCCGTAAAAGAAGCAGGAGCGACGACTTCTGCTCGTTCGAGCTTGCAGCGTCCGCAAGTGATGGCCGGCGACGATGTCGCGGTCCGCAACCAGGTCCTGAATGAGGTGCTGGATGCGTTCCAGGGGATGGACGGTGGCAAGGGTATGGAAGACATTCTGAGTGTCATCCAGGGCCTGAAGCAAAAGCAGAAGTCCCAAACGGGCCTCTGATTTAACTGCATGCCAGTAAGTTCGACCCGCCTGGTCGAAGCGCTGCGCCATCCGCGCCGCCTTGCCAGCCTGCTCGTGGCTGCCTTTATCGGGGCAGCGGGGGCGGGCTGCGCCACGTTAACCGAATCCACTGAACAATATGTACTGGTACAGGCGGTGCTCGATCACCAGCCTGTGTCCGGTGTTGGCTGCATGCTGAGCAACGACGTCGGCCGCTGGTTTGTCACTGCGCCGGGCCGGGTGGCCATCCGCAAGAGCACCCAGCCGCTGATTGTCGATTGCCGCCAGGCCGACGTCTGGGCCTTCGACCAGATTTTCCCCAAGCAGAACGGTTCGCGCTGGGGCAATTACATCCTGACGGCTGGCGCTGGCCAGTATGTGGACAAGAACACGGGCGCAGGCTTTGATTATCCCGATACCCTGACCATGATCCTGCAGCGCGGCGAGCCGCCGCGCGCGGCGCCGCCGGCTGGCTCGGTCGTGTACTGAAACAGCGGCAGCAATAAAAAAGCCGGGCTAGCCCGGCTTTTTTTACGTCCGCTGCCCCGCTCAGCCGGCGCGGCCGATCAGGAAGCTGGTCAGCATCGGCACCGGGCGGCCGGTCGCGCCCTTGGCGGCGCCCGATTTCCAGGCGGTGCCGGCGATGTCCACGTGGGCCCAGTTGTACTTGCGGGTGAAGTTTTCCAGGAAGGCGGCCGCGGTGCAGGAAGCGCCGCCCGGCGTGCCGATGTTCGCCAGGTCGGCGAAGTTCGACTTCAGCTGGTCGTTGTACTGTTCGCCGATCGGCAGACGCCATGCGGTGTCGCCGGTGGCGCGGCCGGAGGCCATCAGTTCGTCCACCAGCGCGTTGCCGCCCTGGTCGTCACGCGCGAACACGCCGCTGTTGTGGTGGCCCAGGGCCACGATGCAGGCGCCGGTCAGGGTCGCCACATCGACCACGGCGGCCGGGTTGAAGCGCTCGGCGTAGGTCAGGGCGTCGCACAGCACCAGGCGGCCTTCGGCGTCGGTGTTCAGGATTTCGATGGTCAGGCCGTTCATCGAGGTCACGATGTCGCCCGGCTTGGTGGCGCGGCCGGAAGGCATGTTCTCGGTGGCGGCAATGATGCCGATCACATTCAGCTTCAGACCCAGTTCGCCGATGGCGCGGAAGGTGCCCAGCACCGAGCCGGCGCCGCACATATCGTATTTCATCTCGTCCATGCCGGGACCGGCCTTGATCGAGATGCCGCCGGTGTCGAAGGTGATGCCCTTGCCGACCAGGACCACGGGCGCGTCCTTGGCCTTGCCGCCCATGTGCTTCAGCACGATGAACTTCGGCGGCTCTTCGGTGCCGTTGGTGACGGACAGCAGGCTGCCCATCTTCAGGGCTTCCATCTGCTTGCGGTCCAGCACTTCAACGTTGAACTTGTAGTCCTTGGCCAGCTTCTTGGCGGTGTTGGCCAGGTAGGTCGGGGTGCAGACGTTGGCCGACAGGTTGCCCAGGTCCTTGGTCAGCTGCATGCCGTTGGCAATGGCCAGGGCCTGCTGCAGCGCCAGCTTGTTGGCGGCGCTGCTGGCCACGGCGATGGCCAGTTTCTTCACGCCGGCCGGGGCCGGGTCTTTCTTCGATTTCTGCGCGTCGCTGCGGTAGATGCTGTCGCGGCCGGCCAGCACCACGCTGCGGATGGCCCACGCTGCGTCGCGGCCTTTCACTTCTTCCAGCGGCAGTGCGATAATGGCGTCCGCAGTGCCCAGGTTCGCGAATGCCCTGATGCTGGCGCCGATGGCGGAACCGATTGCCTTCTCGGCGACTTCGTCTTCCTTGCCCAGGCCGACCAGCAGCACGCGCTCGGCGGCGGCGCCTTTCAGGCCGCGCAGCAGCAGGGTGGTGCCGGCTTTGCCGGTGATGTCGCCGGATTTCAGCGCGGCAGTGATTTCACCGGCGCTGTCGAGGGACTTGGCAGCTTGCGAGAGCTTTTTGTTTTCGAACACCGCAACAGCGACACAGCCGGTCTTGGCCGACGCGATGGTGTTCTTGGTGTCGAATGCTTTTATGCTAAAGTCCATTTGATTCTCCGTAGGTGTGCGTAATATTTACGCAGTAACTTGATTTGCTAACCGAATTATAAACGTCGAATGATTTTCCAACGCGCCTTCCGCAGAGAGCTCCTTAGCTCCGCCGGGGCCACCTTCACGGTGCTGTTCACTATCATCCTGACGTGGACCCTGATCACGATCCTCGGCAAAGCCGCAGGCGGCAAGGTCGCGTCCAGCGATGTGCTCGCGCTGATCGGCTTTGCAGCCTTGAATTATCTGCCAACCATCCTGATTCTCACCAGCTTTATTTCGGTGCTGATGGTGGTCACGCGCACCTATAAGGACTCGGAAATGGTGGTGTGGTTTGCCTCCGGCCTGAGCCTGACGCGCTTCATCAAGCCGGTGCTGACCTTCGGCCTGCCGATCGTGGTGGTGTGCGCCGGCCTGGCGTTCTACGCCACGCCATGGGCCAAGCAGAAAAGCTCGGAATATGTGGACCGCTTCGCCAAGCGCGAAGACCTGCAGAAGGTGTCGCCCGGCCAGTTCCGCGAGTCCTCGTCCAGCAACCGCATCTTCTTCGTGGAAGCCGTATCCGGCCAGTCCGCGGTGGTGCAGAACGTATTCGTCAACTCGGTCGATGAAAAGGGCACGGCCGTCATCGTTGCCAGCGAAGGCGTGGTGACCCAGGTCGAGAACGGCGAGCGCTATCTGGTGCTGAAGAACGGCCGCCGCTACCAGGGCACGCCGGGGCAGGCCGACTTCCAGACCATGGAGTTCGAGCGCTACAGCGTGCGCGTGGCGCAGCAGGCGCCCGAACTGGACCCGACGCAGGACGCCAACGCCATGCCGACCTCGGTGCTGCTGGCAACGCCGACCAACCAGGCGCGCGCCGAGCTGCTGTGGCGCGTGTCGATTCCCATCACCTGCCTGATCCTGATGCTGCTGGCGATCCCGCTCGGCTTCGTCAACCCGCGCGCCGGTTCCTCGACCAACCTGATTATCGCGATCCTGATCTTCTTCACCTATAACAATGCGGTGAAGGTGTTCGAGGCCAGCGTCAAGCGCGGCCGCTTCAGCTTCGAGGCCGGCTGGTGGCCGCTGCACCTGGCGGCCATCGTGGCCGTGATCGCGCTGTTTGCATGGCGCCTGAACGTGAACCACCGCTATCACCCGCGCGCCCTGTGGGCCGCCATGAAACGCAAGAAAGCTGTCGCCAAATGAAGATCCTGCAAAGATATTTCGCGGTCTCGATACTGCAGGCCGTGGCGTTCGTGCTGGTGGCCTTCCTTGGCCTGCTGGCCTTCATGGACCTGACCGGCGAACTGCCTTCGGTCGGCAAGAACGGCTACGGGCTGCAGCATGCGGCGCAATACGTGATCGTGATGATCCCGCAGCACGTGTATGAAGTCATGCCGGTGGCGGCGCTGATCGGCACCATCTATACGATGGCGCAGTTCGCATCGACCTCGGAGTTCACGATCATGCGGGCGTCAAGCATGTCCACCCGCATGGCTGCCGTGATGCTGTTCAAGATCGGCATCGTGCTGGTGGTGTTCACCTTTATCTTCGGTGAGCTGATCACGCCGCGCACGGCGCCGCTGGCGGAAAAGCTGCACCTGACCGGCAAGGGCACGACGGTGTCGGCGGAATTCCGCTCCGGCCTGTGGACCAAGGACATCGTGAAGAGCAACGGCATGTCGGGCGAGGTGCAGGGCACGCGCTTCTTCAATACGCGCGAAGTGCGTCCGGACGGCACGCTGATCGGCGTCAAGCTGTACGAGTTCGATAACAGCTTCCGCCTGCGCGTGCTGACCGAAGCCAAGACCGGCACCTTCCAGGGCAATAATGTGTGGCGCCTGCAGGACGTGACCGAGAGCATTTTCAGCAATCCGGCGCTGCAGGCTTCCGGCGGACAGGCAACGGTGCAGAACAACTTCGCCCAGGCCACCAGCATGGTGGAAACGAAGAAGCACGCGTCGAAGGACCTGATTTCGGAAATTACGCCGAAGATCCTGTCGGTTGCCGCCTCCGATCCGGAGCGCATGTCGGCCAACGAGCTGGCGGTATATACGCGTCACCTGCAGGAGAACAAGCAGGGCACCGAACGTTTCAAGATCGCTTTCTGGAAGAAGCTGTTCGATCCGCTGGCCATCTTCGTGCTGATGGCGCTGGCGCTGCCTTTCGCGTATCTGCATACGCGTTCCGGCGGCGTGTCGCTGAAGATTTTCATCGGCATCATGATCGGCGTCAGCTTCCTGCTGGTGAACACCCTGTTCTCGCACATCGGCCTGCTGGCGACCCTGCCGGCCTTCCTCACCGCGATCATGCCGTCCGTGCTGTTCCTGGCGCTGGCGGTAGCGGCGCTGTACTGGGTGGAGCGCCACTGAGATGGGCAAGCGCGCGCTGGTGCTGTTTGCGCACGGCGCCCGCGCTGCCAGCTGGGCGGCGCCGTTCGAACGCCTGCGCGACCTGGTACGGGCGCAAAGGCCGGATACCGATGTGTCGCTGGCGTTCCTGGAATTGATGGCGCCGCGCCTTCCCGGGCGCGTGGCCGAACTGGTGGCTGGCGGCGTGGACGAGGTGACCGTGGTGCCGGTGTTTCTGGGGCAGGGCGGCCATGTGCTGCGCGACCTGCCGCTGCTGCTCGATGAATTGCGCGCTGCGCATCCCGGCCTGAAGCTGCGTGCGGTGGACGCCGTCGGCGAAGATCCGGACGTGCTGCGCGCGATGACCGATTACTGCCTGAAATCGCTCGGCGCGCCCTGATTGCGGTGCCAGTCCTGCATCAGTGCCGCGATGGCGCCCGGCTGTTCCAGCTCGCGCCGCACCAGGGCGCGCGCTTCTTCCGTTTTGATCTGGCCCAGCGCCGCTTCCATCAGCGCCGCTGCTTCTGAGGTCTTGCCGAGCAGCGTCAGCACGCCGCACTGCAGCTGCAGCATGCCGACGAAGGACTGTGCCTCCCCCAGCCGGCGCGGCAGGCGTTCGCCCGCCATCGCATCCAGGTATTGCGCGCGATAGTGCATGCCCTCGTGCGGTTCCGGCAGGTGACGCTGCAGCACATCGACCGCGCCCTCATCCAGCAGCACGTCGGCAATGCCGTGGAAGGCGCGGCTGGCGGCGTCCGGCAGTTTCGTCTCCAGCTGGCGGAACAGGGCCACCGTGGCAGATGCATCGCCCAGGTGGCGGTTGATTTCGGCGATAAGCTGGAAGCGGCGCTGCGTGTCCGACGCCAGTTGCGCCAGTTCGCGGCTGCGCAGGGCCAGCAGGGCGGTGCGCGCGGCAGGATATTCCTGGGCCAGCAAGGCCCATTCATACAGGGAGAAAAGCAGGATGTTGCGCTCGCCCGGTTCGTCCGGCGGCGGCGCTTCGTGCATGGACAGGTTCAGGCGCAGCGCTTCGTCGTAGTCGCCGCTTTCGCGGGCGGCGATTGCCTGAAGCAGCTGCGCCTGGGTGTTCATTGTCCGCTGGCAGGCGGCTGTTCGCCGGCCTTGGCATGCGCCACCATCGCTGCGATGGTGGCGCCGGGGTTTTCGAATTCGCGCTGTACGGCATCGCGCAGGGCATCCGATTTCAGCTGGTCCAGCGCGGCGCCTGCCACCTGTTCCACCAGCTCGTCCTCGCCGCTGCGGCGCAATACTTCGCTGATCAGGCGCACTTCCTTGGTGTAGTTCAGCACATAGGACAGCAGGGCCGGCGCCGACGAGGCAGCGCCGCGCCTGGCCAGATCCTGCGCGAAGTCGTTCAGGCGCTGCGCCAGTGCGGCAATGCGTTCCAGCGGCGACGGCAGGTAGCGGCGGGCGAGGGCGAAGTCTTCCACCGCCACCAGCGACGGCATGGCCAGTTCCGCGCATTGCTGCGCCAGTTCCGGAATCTGCGCATCGATCTGTACGAACAGGTCGTGCGTGGAGCGGTCCTCGCCCAGCGCGCTGTTGATGGCGTTGATGTCCATGAAGCGCTGCAGGGTGGCGCCGCCGTTCAGCACGCGCTGGGTGTCGCGGTCGCGCAGGGCTTGCAGTGCGCGGCGCGCCAGCGGGAATTGCTCGGCCAGATAGATCCAGTCGCGCAGCGCGAAGGACAGGCGCACGCCGGCCAGCGACGGATCTTCGTCCAGCGCATGTTCGTGGAACCACAGGTGGTCGCGCAGGGCGTCTTCATACTTGCCTGCCAGGCGCGCGGTGCGGGCGCGCTCCAGGATGTCATGTGCTTGACTCATCTTCTTCCTCAAGATCTTAGAGGCCGATATTTTACCCGCTTACGCCGCTTACCATACGCGGCAGACTTTGGCCGGGTCCTTGACCATGGCCTGGCCCGGCTTGCAGGAGAAGGCTTTGGAAAACTCCGGCATATTGACCATCAGGCCGTTCACCCGGTATTTGCCCGGCGAGTGCGGATTGGTCAGTGCGTTTACGCGGGCATTCTCCGGACGGTCGTTTTCGCAGGCCCACTGCGCATAGCCGACAAAGAAGCGCTGTTCCGGCGACAGGTCGTCGCGCGCCTGCTGCGGCATGGCGGCGATTTCCGACTTCCACGCCATCCAGGCCAGGACCAGGCCGCCAAGGTCGGCCACGTCTTCGCCCAGGGTCAGCTTGCTGTTGATCTTGATGTCGTCCACGATGGTGTACTGCGCATACTGATCGACGATGCACTGGGCGCGGTCGAGGAAGGCCTTGCCGTCCTTCTTGCTCCACCAGTCCTTCAGGTTGCCCTTGGCGTCGAACTGGCGGCCTTCGTCGTCAAAGCCGTGGGTCAGTTCGTGGCCGATGGTGGCGCCGGTGTTGCCGTAGTTCGGTGCGGCGTCGGTCTTCGGGTCGTACAGCGGCGGCTGCAGAACGCCCGCAGGGAAGTTGATGTCGTTCATCTGCGGGTTGTAATAGGCGTTGACGGTTGGCGGTGTCATCGACCATTCGCTGCGGTCCAGCGGCTTGCCGATCCTGGCCAGCTGGCGCCTGTTCTCGAAATTCACGCCGCGCGTGACGTTGCCGGCGAAATCGGTACGCGACACGCTATAGCTGCCGTAGTCGCGCCATTTGTCCGGGTAGCCGATCTTGTTGGCGACGGCTTCCAGCTTTTCCTGCGCTTTCCTTTTTGTCTCGGCGCTCATCCAGTTCAGCGAATCGATATCCTCTTTCATCGCGCTCTCGATCTGCTTCGTCATGTGCAGTGTTTTCTCCTTCAGCTCGGGGCTGAAGGCGCGGTTGACGAATTCCTGGCCCAGGGCTTCGCCCAGCTGGCCGTCCACCAGTTTCACGCAGCGCTTCCAGCGCGGCTGCAGTTCCGGCACGCCGCGCAGGGTCTTCTGGTAGAAGCCGAAGTCTTCGTTGACGAAGGCCTTGCTCAGATAAGGCGACATGGCGCGCGCCACGTTCCAGCGCAGGTAGGTCTTGATGTCCGCCAGCGGCATGCGCGCCAGGGAGGCATTCAGCGCGGCGTAGAACATCGGCTCGGAGACGTTGACGTCCTTTGGTTCGGCCACGCCGGCAGCGTCCAGGTAGTCGTGCCAGCTGAAGGCTGGCGTAGCGGCCTGCAGGTCTTTCAGCGGCTTTTTATGGAAAAGCTTGTAGGGATCGCGCTTGTCAACCTTGGACAGGGAAGCCTGGGCCAGCACACGCTCGAAGCGCACGATCACGTCGGCCTGGTGGGCGGACGCGGCCACCGAATCGCCCAGCAGTTCGAAGGTGCGCGCGATGTGGGCGCGGTACTTGGCCAGCATGTCCTTCGATTTCTGGTCGCGCTTCAGGTAGTAGTCGCGGTCGGGCAGGCCAAGGTCGCTGGCGTTGGCGAAGGGGATGATCTGTTCGGAGTCGGACAGGTCCTGGTTGGCCTCGAAGGCGAACAGCATATTGCTGGGGATCTGCAGGTGCAGCTGCGCCAGGGTGCGCGGCAGGTCCTTCTTGTTCTGCATGCCGTTGATCAGGGCGAAGTAGTCGTCCAGCGGTTTCGTGCCTTGCTGTTCGGCGGCTTTTTCATCCATGCAGGCGGCGAAGTAGTCGCCGGTCTTCTGCTGGGCTGGGGTGCGCTCGTCGCCGCCTTTGGACAGGCTGTCCAGGATGCCCCACAGGTAGCGCTGGTTGTCGTTGGTCAGCTTGCGATAGACGTTCCAGATGCTCTGGTCGGCCGGGATCGGGTTGTTCTTCATCCAGCCGCCGCAGGAGTACTGGTAGAAGTCCTCGCAGGGGTTGGCGCTGCGGTCCATGGCGTTCACGTCCAGGCTGGGCGTGTAGGGGAGGGCGCTCAGGGGGGCGTCCGGGGTTTGTGCCTGGGCGGCGGTGGCGAGGACAAGCATCAGGGGGCCGAGTTTGCGCATGGTGTGTTTCGTCTTGGGGGTGGCGGTTTGGACGATTTTACACGCTTCGAAACCTAGACCCGGGGTCAGACCCGTGGGGTCTGACCCTGATGTGCCGCCGCCTCGGGCCAGGGTCTGACCCCGCGGGTCAGACCCCGGGTTTAGGTTTGATCAGTGATCCGGGTTTGGGATTGATCAGTGACCCGGGTTTAGGTTTGATCAGTGCCCCGGTTCAGGTTTGATCAGTGACCCGCTTCAGGCCTGATGACTAACCCCGAGCCCGCCCCCGCATCCACCCGCTGATGCGGCCGCATGGCCATCGCATCGCCCAGCATCACCAGCACCGGCCCGTGCGCCATCTGCAATCCATGCGCCAGCGCATCCAGCGTAATCCTCTCGATACGCTGATCCTCCCGGCTGACATTCTCCAGCACCAGCACCGGCGTCTCGGGCGCACGTCCCTGATCCAGCAGGCGCTGGGCCGTCGCGATGGCTTCGCGTCCGCCCATATACTGTACCAGCGTATCGGTGGAAGGAATCGCCACCTCGTCCGGATGTCCCGGCGCGGTGGACGATGTAAAGAAAGCCACGCTGCGCGCCACGCCGCGCTTGGTCAGCGGCTGCCTGGCCGCCGCCGCAGCGGCAACGGCGGTGGTAATGCCGGGCACCACCTCGTACTCGATGCCATGTTCTTCCAGTGCGCGCAATTCCTCGTCGGCGCGGCCGAACAGCATGGGATCGCCGCCCTTGAGACGCACCACAAGCTGGCTGCGTGCGGCGCAGTCGATGAGCTGCTGATTGATGAATTCCTGGGCCGCCGAACGCTGCCCGGCGCGCTTGCCGACGCTGATCTGCTCCGCCTGCGGGCAAAGCGCCAGCATGTCAGCGGTCACCAGGGCGTCGTACAGAACGATGTCGGCCGCAGCCAGCAGCCGCGCCCCGCGCATGGTTATCAGATCCTGGGCGCCGGGGCCGGCGCCGATCAGATAGACTTTTCCATACGCTGGCACGTCTGCTTGCATAAACCGCTGGCTCCTTTAAGCAATTATTCGCCGAGGCGAATCATGCCTGCGGCAACCGTCTGGTGCGTGACCTCGTCGATCAGGATGAAGGCGCCGGTGGCGCGCACGTCTGCATAGGCATCGGCGGCCAGCGGCTGCTGCACGGTGAGGGCGATACGCGCCACATCGTTCAGCTTCAACGCTTCCGCATCGTGACGCTGCTGCGTGTTGATGTCAAGGATGGAGTCGATTCCGGTGATTTTGGCGGCAGTCTGCTTGGTGCCGTGTTTCAGCCAGTATTTGCGGCGCAGGTCCAGCGGTTCTTCGGACAGCCAGCAGACATCCGCATTCACCTGCTTCAGAAGCGACGCCGGCTGCGCGCTGGAGGCCAGCATGTCGCCGCGCGATACGTCCACGTATTCATTCAGCACCAGGGTGATGGACTGGCCGGCCGAGGCGCTCTTCAGCGAGCCGTCGAAGGTCACGATGTCCTTCACGGTTGCCGTCTGGCCCGACGGCTGCACCACCAGCGTGTCGCCAACCGACACGCTGCCGGCCTCGATGCGGCCCATATAGCCGCGGAAGTCGTTGGCTTCGTGGCCGTTGTGGCGCGCCACCAGCTGCACCGGGAAGCGGAAGGCCGAGGTGTGCGAATCGTCGTACACGGTCAGGTTTTCCAGCAGCTCGATCAGCGTCGGACCCTGGTACCAGCCCATGTTCCGGCTGGCTTCCACCACATTGTCGCCGGTCAGGGCGGACAGCGGAATCGTGGTCACATCCCTGATGCCCAGCGTATCGGCAAACTCGCGGTAAGCCTTCACGATGCGGTCGTACACATTCTGGTCGTAATTCACCAGGTCCATCTTGTTCACGGCCACCACCACGTGCTCGATCTGCAGCAGGTGGGCGATGGTGGAGTGGCGCTTGGTCTGGATCAGCAGGTCAACGCCGCCGTCTTCGCGCAGCTTCACTTTCGACACGTCGATCAGGATGATCACCGCATCGGCGGTAGAAGCGCCGGTCACCATATTGCGGGTGTACTGCTCGTGGCCCGGCGTATCGGCAATGATGAATTTGCGCTTCGGGGTGGCGAAGTAGCGGTAGGCCACGTCGATGGTGATGCCCTGTTCGCGCTCAGCTTCCAGGCCGTCCGTCAGCAGGGACAGGTCGATGGTATCGCCCACGGTGCGCTTGTGCTTGGCGCGCGACACGGCAGCCAGCTGGTCGGCGAAGATGCCCTTGCTGTCGAACAGCAGGCGGCCGATCAGGGTGCTCTTGCCGTCGTCAACCGAACCGGCGGTAATGAAACGCAGCAGTCCGCGTTCGACGTTTTCGTTCAGGGCGTTCATCAGAAATATCCTTGCTTCTTGCGTTTTTCCATCGAGGCTTCGGAGGTCTGGTCGTCCATCCGGGTCGCGCCGCGTTCGGTGATCTGGGTGACTGCGGTTTCGGCGATGATCGCGTCCACGTCGGCGGCATCGGAGGAAACCGGGCAGGTGCAGGAGATATCGCCCACGGTACGGAAGCGCACCACCTGGGTCTCGACGCTTTCGCCTTCGCGCGGCGGCGTGATATCGGTCAGCGGCACCAGCAGGCCGTTACGCGGGATCACCTGGCGCTCGTGCGCGAAGTAGATCGACGGCAGCGCCAGTTTTTCGCGGGCGATGTACTGCCACACATCCAGCTCGGTCCAGTTCGAGATCGGGAACACGCGCATGTTCTCGCCGGGATGGACGCGGGTGTTATACAGGTCCCACAGTTCCGGGCGCTGGGCTTTCGGGTCCCACTGGCCGAATTCGTCGCGGAAGGAGAAAATGCGCTCTTTCGCACGGGCCTTCTCTTCATCGCGGCGCGCGCCGCCGATGCAGGCGTCGAAGCCGTGTTCGGCGATGGTTTCCAGCAGGGTTACCGCCTGCGCCGCATTGCGCGAATCGGTTTGCGGATTACGCAGGCGCACCGTGCCCTTCTTGATCGAGTCCTCCACCGAGCCGACGATCAGGCGTTCACCCAGTTCGGCCACGCGGCGGTCGCGGAACTCGATCACTTCCGGGAAGTTGTGGCCGGTGTCGATGTGCACCAGCGGGAAGGGGAATTTGCCGGGACGGAAAGCCTTCTCCGCCAGGCGCAGCAGCACCACGGAATCCTTACCGCCCGAGAACAGCAGGGCAGGGTTCGAGCATTCGGCCGCCACTTCGCGCAGGATGTGGATCGCTTCGGATTCCAGCGCGTCCAGGTGGCGCGAGTTGACGTGTTGTTCTACCAGTGCGTTCATTTAGCTTACCTTCCTAGCTTGCTTTCTTAATGCGAATCAGTTTTCCATCGACCATGTGCAGGCCGCATTCCTTCGAGTCCGGGTTCTCCCACCACCAGCGTCCGGCGCGGACATCCTCGCCCGGCTGGATGGCGCGCGTACACGGTTCGCAGCCGATGGACGGGTAACCCTGGTCGTGCAGCACGTTGTAGGGCACCTCGTTGGCGCGGAGGTATTCCCACACTTCCTCTTCCGACCAGTCGGCCAGGGGGTTGAACTTCTGCATGCCGTGCGCCGCATCGTCTTCCTGCACCGCCAGTTCGGAGCGGGTGGTGGACTGGGAGCGGCGCTGGCCGGTCACCCAGGCCTGCTTGCCCTGCAGCGCACGGCCCAGCGGCTCGACCTTGCGGATGCGGCAGCATTCCTTGCGCATTTCGACGCTGTCGTAGAAAGCGTTCAAGCCATTCTGCGCTACGTAAGCATCCACCGCATCGGTCTTGGGACGGAACAGCGCGATGTCGTAGCCATAGTGTTCCTTCACGCGGTCCACCATCGCCAGCGTTTCCTTGTGCAGGCGGCCGGTCTCCAGCGAGAAGATGCCGATATTGATGCGGTGCTTCAGGATCAGGTCCGTCAGCACCATGTCCTCGGCCGCGAGGCTGGAAGCAAAGACGGCTGGCGTGAAGTCGCGGGCGATACGTTCGAGCGTATCGCGCGTCGCCGCGACGCGGTTGGCTAGCTCGCTCATGCTCAGATTCCGTAAGCGATGTCGCCCTGGTCTGCAGTTGCCTGGCGCAGGTGGCGGCGGAACAGCGGCTGGCGCACATCCACCGATGCCTGGTAGGTTTCGCTGAACACGGTCAGGCCTTTCAGCGCATCTTCGATGCTGCGGTCCGGACGCGTGGCGTAGGCATCGAAGCCCACGCGGTGCATCGAGAACAGCTGGTCGCGCAGCACGTCGCCGATGGCGCGCAGCTCGCCCTTGTAGCCGAGGCGCATGCGCAGGTTGTAGGCGATCGAATAGCCGCGGCCATCGGTGAATTTCGGGAAATCCACGGCAACCAGGGCGAAGCTGCCCAGTTCATCTTTCAGCGTGAAGGGATCGTCATCCGGCGCCAGCCACACGGCCAGCTGGCCGGCCGCGGCGCGGGCGGCGAGGGGGTCGCGCTGCGCGTTCCACACGCTCAGCGGCACGATGACCTTGCCTTCCGGGATGGCTGCGGAAGCGGCTTCCTCGCCTTCGGCGAGGCGCAGCTCGATCCAGTCGTCCGCCACGATTTCGCGGCCCTTGATAATTTGCTTAGGCATATTCATCTTCTCCAACCAGGCGGCCCGCGTCTTGAATCGGGGTGGCGTATACAAAATCCTTGAACGGGGCCACGCCCAGGCGCAGCACGCAGTCCACGAAGCGCTCCTCGGGCGATACCCGCTCGCGCAGATAAACCTGCAGCAGGCGGTCGATCACTTCCGGCATCTGCAGCGCGGAGAACGAGGGGCCGATGATCTTGCCGATGGCGGACTCGTTGCCTTGCGCGCCGCCGATCGACACCTGATACCATTCGCTGCCGTCCTTATCCACGCCCAGCACGCCGATGTTGCCGACGTGGTGGTGGCCGCAGGCGTTGATGCAGCCGGAGATATTCAGTTCGAAGTCGCCCACATCATGCAGGAAGTCGATGCGGTCGAAGCGCTCGGCAATCGCGGCGGCAATCGGGATCGACTTGGCGTTGGCAAGCGAGCAGAAGTCGCCGCCCGGGCAGCAGATGATGTCGGTCAGCAGGCCGATGTTCGGCGTGGCCAGGCCCCTGGCCTTGATCTCTTCCCACAACGCGAACAGTTTCGATTGTTCGACGTCGGCCAGCACGATGTTCTGTTCGTGCGTCACGCGCAGTTCGCCGAAGCTGTAGCGGTCGGACAGGTCGGCCATGAAGTCCATCTGTTCCGCCGTCGCGTCGCCCGGCGGCACGCCGGTCTTCTTCAGCGACAGCACCACGGCGGCGTAGCCCGGCACCTTGTGCGGCTTCACATTGCGCTTCAGCCAGTTGGCGAACTGCTTGTTGCCTTCGTGGCCGGCAGCCGGATCGACGTTCGGCAGCGTGGCGTAATCGTGCGGCTGGAAGTAGGTGATGATGCGTTCCATCTCTTCCAGCGTCAGGGTCTGTTCGGTGCCTTTCAGATCCTCCCACTCGGCTTCCACCTGGCGCGTGAAGTCTTCCGCGCCGATGGCTTTCAGCAGGATCTTGATACGGGCCTTGTACTTGTTGTCGCGGCGGCCGTGCAGGTTATACACGCGCATGATCGCTTCCACATAGGTCAGCAGGTGTTCGCGCGGCAGGAATTCGCGGATGGTGGTGCCGATGATGGGCGTGCGGCCCAGGCCACCGCCAACCATCACCTTGAAACCGACTTCGCCGGCTTCGTTCTTCACCACGGTCAGGCCGATGTCGTGCACGGCAATCGCAGCGCGGTCTTCCACGGCGCCGTTGATGGCAACCTTGAACTTGCGGGGCAGGGCGATGAATTCCGGGTGGAAGGTGGACCACTGGCGCAGCACTTCGGCATACGGGCGCGGATCGACGATCTCGTCCGCCGCTACGCCGGCAAATTCGTCCGACGTCACGTTGCGGATGCAATTGCCCGAGGTCTGGATGGCGTGCATTTCCACCGAGGCCAGGTCGCTCAGGATGTCCGGCGTCTGTTCCAGGTTGATCCAGTTGAACTGGATGTTCTGGCGGGTCGTGAAGTGGCCATAGCCGCGGTCGTACTTACGGGCGATATGGGCAAACATGCGCATCTGTTTCGCGTTCAGCAGACCGTAGGGTACGGCGATGCGCAGCATGTAGGCGTGACGCTGCATGTACAGGCCGTTCTGCAAACGCAATGGCAGGAATTCGGCTTCGGTCAGCTCATCGCTCAGGCGGCGTTGCACCTGGTCGCGGTACTGCGCAATGCGTTCGCGCACGATGAGATGGTCGTATTGATCGTATTGATACATAGCTTTCCCAGTAAGGCATGGCCCAAAGTAGCTTCAATGGTAATAAACTGGAGCTTTATTCCAAACGACTTAGTCTTTATTTGCTTATATGCAGTTTGGGTATAAGCATGAGCGTAAAATACGGACTGGGAAGTCCAACGAGAACCATAATGAATCTTCATCAACTGCGCTTCGTGCGGGAAGCCGTGCGCCAGAACTACAACCTGACAGATGCCGCCAAGGCGCTGTTTACCTCCCAGCCTGGCGTCTCCAAGGCCATCATCGAGCTGGAAGAAGAACTGGGTGTTGATATTTTCACAAGGCACGGCAAGCGTATCCGCGGTCTGACCGAGCCGGGCCGGCTGGTGCTGCAGTCGGTCGAACTGATCATGCAGGAGATCGATAGCCTGAAGCGCATCGGCAAGGAGTACGCCGCCCAGGATTCCGGCAGTTTCACCATTGCCACCACCCACACCCAGGCGCGCTACACGCTGCCCAAGGTAGTGCAGGCTTTCATGCAGAAGTATCCGAAGGTGCGCCTGTCCTTATTGCAGGGCAATCCGCGCCAGATCGCCGAGATGGTGCAGCGCGACCAGGCCGACCTGGCCATCGCCACCGAATCCATTGCCGGCATCGACGGCCTGATTACCCTGCCGTGCTACCAGTGGGAGCACGTGGTGGTGGTGCCGCATGACCATCCGCTGCTGAAATCCAAGCCGATTACCCTGGAAGAAGTGGCCGGTTTTCCGGTCATCACGTATGATGCCGCCTTCGCCGGCCGCTCCAAGATCGACCACGCTTTCTCCTTGCGTGGCTTGAAGCCGGACGTGCTGCTGGAAGCCATCGATGCGGACGTGATCAAGACCTATGTGGAACTGGGCATGGGCATTGGCATCATCGCCGGCATGGCTTTCGACCCCGAACGCGACCGCAACCTGCGCGCCATCCCGGCCGGACACCTGTTCGGCATGAACGTGTCGCGCGTGGCGGTCAAGCAGGGCGCTTATTTGCGCTCCTATATATATACATTTATCGAATTGCTGGCCCCGGCGCTGAACAGGAAACTGATCGAACAGGCCATGAAGGGTGAGCAGGAGCATTACGAATTATGAGTACCGAAAACGAAAAAGCCGTCATAGCGGCAGATTACGCGCTCCCGGAGCGCCAAAAAGAGCTGCAGGATGTGCATAGCGAAGTGCAAGAATTGTTGTTGGGGCACAACGTTTTGGTGCTAGACAGCGCTTATTGGGAGCCGGTCATTGCCGAATATGCCGACTCCGTGAACGGCGGCGGCTATACCGCCGTCTTCGCTACCTGGTCACAAATCAAGCGCGAGGATCATGACCGCTTCCTGAAGGATGTGCGCCAGCAGGTTGGCAAGGATGCGCTGCTGGTGCTGGTGGGAGAGGCTTACGTAGAGGGGAAAACCACTGTTACAGCGCGCACGGACCTGGCCGGAAATACGTATCAGATTCGCACCAGCGCGGCCGGCGAGCGTTTTGAACTGCTTAAAAACTACCCGTCCGATAGCTACCTGAAGAAGAAATTGGCCACAGTTGGGCGCGAGATCCGTCTCGAAAGGCACAAATATTACTGGTTTGTGAACTGTCGCCTGAAATAAACACTTTTTACTTTGTCATATTGTTGAAATTTTTGCCCGGCAAGATACAGCCCGTCATTAACCCAACAGTAGGCAAACAAGTGAAAAAACTGACTCTGGCAGCACTGATCGTTGGCGGCTTCGCCGCGCAAGCACAAGCACAATCGAATGTGACCATCTACGGTATCGTGGACGCAGGTATCGTCGCTGAGCGCGGCGGTGCGGCCGGCAGCGTGACCAAACTGACCAGCGGCGTTGGCTCGGCCTCCCGCCTGGGCTTCCGCGGCACCGAAGATCTGGGCGGCGGCAACTCCGCTATCTTCGTGATCGAATCCGGCGTGAAAATCGACACCGGCGACCAGGATACTGCTGGCGTGTACGCCAACCGCCAGGCTTATGTCGGCCTGAAAAGCAAGGAACTGGGCTCGGTGACCCTGGGCCGCCAGTACACCATGCTGTACAACGCCGTAACCCAGGTGATGGACCCGTTCGGCGCCGGCTACGCTGGTTCCGCCAAGAACCTGTTCCCAACTTCCGGCGCGCTGACCCGTACCTCCAACGCCGTGGTGTACAACTCGCCATCGATGGAAGGTTTCAGTGTTGACGCTGAATACGCGCTGGCTGAAGTTCAAGGCGACTCCAACGCCGGCCGCCAGCTGGGTCTGGGCCTGAACTACGCCAACGGCCCTCTGGCTGTGCGTCTGGTTCACAACAACAAGAACAACGACACCGTGACCGCTGGTGTGAAGAAGGACGGCGAAACCGCCAAGAACACCCTGCTGGCTGCTGCCTACGACTTCGGCGTGGTCAAGGCTCACTTCGGCTACGAAAAAGACGAAGGCCCAGGCTCTTCCCCAATCCCGGTCGGCGCCGTCAACGCATTCGGCTACAAAGTTGCTCCAATCGCTTCCACCGACTCCAACGTGTGGATGCTGGGCGCAACCATCCCGGTCGGCAGCGGCAACATCATCGCTTCCTACACCGACAAGGATGACAAGACCAAGAACAACCAGGATGCAAACCAGTACGCCATCGGCTACCTGCACTCCCTGTCCAAGCGTACCACCGCTTACGTGGCTTACGCGAAAATCAAGAACAAGAACGGTGCCGGCTACACCGTTGGTAACAACACCGAACCTGGTTCGGGTGACAAGGCATTCAATCTGGGCGTGAAACACACGTTCTAATTGCTGCACGGCGGGCTGCAAGGCCCGCACTCTCGAGGTGATTCATGATCTTTTTTGGGCGGACCGCGTGTCCGCCATTTTTTTTACTAAAACCTGCTCAGCGCTGCTACCTCACGCTTACTAAAACTATTTCGGCACCTTTAGTAAGCGCTGCGCCGTTTAGTAAATCTTAGGTAGCGATAGCAGCGTTTGGAAAAAAACCATTTTAGAGACTCCATCTAGCGCTCGAACCCTTCATCTGCGAGGCCATCCACAATTATATGCACCCTGCGCTGGCCGCCCCGGCGCAGGCAACGCCTGCCGCCGAAGCGGGATACCAATGGAAGCAGGTGTTTCTTCCTCACGGAACCAGGCTGCGCGCCAGCTTCGGAGGCCTGGCCGCGATGAGCATCGGCTCAGCACTCGCCGCACGTGCGCCGGCAGCAGCCTGCAGACCGGCGCACAGCCGGCCGCCAGGCACAGAGCCAGCGCGCCGGTGGCCTGCTCCGCCGACACAGGCTGCCATGCCTGGCAGCTGTCAGAAGAAGGGCCGTGGAAAAGGGTTCCGAGGCAGCGCCACGCGGTAAAGCGACATCCCGCTAATCCGCGATGAACCAAAAAAAGCCCGCGCAGGGCGGGCTTGGGCGGGATGGCGGCTGCTTACATCTGCTTGAACAGGTGCAGGAAGCTGCGGCTGACCTCCAGCTTGTCGGGGCGGCCCTTGATCATGACCAGGTGGCGGCCGCGGATATCGCGCGTCACGCCTTCGATGGCATTGACGTTCACCAGCGTTGCGCGGTGAATCTGCCAGAACAGGGAAGGATCCAGTTCATCGGCCAGGTCGCGTACCGGCTTGCGGATCAGGGCCTCGAATTTATCGGTCTGCACACAGGTGTACTTCTCGTCCGAACGGAAGAACAGGATTTCCTCGACCGGAATCATGCGCAGGTCCTGGCCGATGCTGGCCTGGATCCATTGCAGGAACTTCGGCTTCGGCTGGGCGATCTTTTCCGTCAGCTGCGACAGGATGGCCGTGATATTCGCGCTCGCATCGCCGGAGGCGGCCGGCTTGTCCAGCCGGCTCTTCAGGCGATCGACGGTAATCTTCAGGCGTTCCGGCTCAGGCGGCTTCAGCACGTAATCCACGGCGCCGCGTTCAAACGCTTCCACTGCGTAAGCGTCATAGGCAGTCACGAACACCACCTGGCTCTTGTTGCCGATTTCGGCAGCGGCCTCCATGCCGGTCTTGCCGGGCATGCGGATGTCGAGGAAAGTAAAATCAGGATTCAGCTCATCCACCAGTTCGATGGCTTCATCGCCGTTCTTGGCTTCGCCGATGATTTCCAGTTCCGGCCAGACCTGGCCCAGGCGCATACGCAGTTGGTCGCGCATCAAACGTTCGTCGTCAGCAATGATTGCAGTTGGCATGGTCGTTCAGTGTTTGAAAAACAGGTATCAATTATTTAATGATTTGCGCCCCGGCGCAACCTCTATTGCTCGGCCTATTGTTTCGCCAGCTGATAGGGGACTTCGATGATGGCGATCACGCCGCTCGGGAAGTTCGGTTCGATATTCAGCGAAGCCTTGTCGCCGTGCAGCAGTTTCAGGCGCTCGCGGATATTGGTCAGACCCAGGCCGGTGCCGGTGCTGGGCTTGGCGCCGAAGCCCAGGCCATCGTCGGTCACAGTCACGCGCAGCTTGCTGTGCGCCACCTCCGCCCGCACTTTCAGGGTGCCGCCTTCGGACTTGCCTTCCAGGCCGTGCTTGATGGCGTTCTCGACGGTGGATTGCAGCATCATCGGTGGGAAGCAGGCGGTGCGCAGGCCCTCGGGAATGTCGAAATCAATGGTCAGGCGCTCTTCCATGCGCATTTTCAACAGGGCGAGGTAGGCGGCGACCATATCGCCTTCCTGGCCGAGGTTGGACATCAGCGACGATTCGCGCATCTGCGGCAGCACCGCGCGCAGGTATTTGATGAGGCTGCGCTGCATGGCTGAGGCGCGCGGCGGGTCGGTTTCGATCAGGTGTTCGACGGAAGCCAGGGTATTGAACAGGAAGTGCGGCTCCACCTGGGCCTGCATCATCTGCATCTTGGCTTCGCTCAGCTGGCGCTGCATGGATTCGCGCTCGGCTGCCTCGGTGGCGGTCTGGGCCTCGGCTTCAGCGCGCTTTTTACCGCCGACCAGGGCCTTGGTGCCGAACAGGGCCAGCAGCAGCAGCGTCACGAAGCTGGTGAACCAGGTCGAAGCCTGCTTGTGATAGCGCGAGACTTTCTCTTCCGCAGCGTTATCGACTGCCTGCTCCAGCGCGTTCGACAGTTCTTCGCCGATCTGCGGCGGCAGCTCGATGTGCACCTCTTCGCCCGGCATCGGTGCGGTTGGCGGCAGGGGCGGCTTGATGCCTTTGGCGCTTTTCGGGATCGGCGCGGCGGGGGCTGCGGGGGCGGCCGGTGCGGCGGGGGCAGCGTCGGCGGGTTCTGCGGGTTCCGCAGGAGCGGCCGGCTCGGCTGGCGGCGGCAGGCTGGAATCGGCGTCGCCGGAGGAGTCGTCGTCCTTCGGCTGCTCCTTCTTGATCTTGCCGGCGCGCGGATTGAAGTGGATGCCGCTGTCGTCGATGGTGATATTGCTGTCGGCGCCGGAACGCGGCCGCTTGTGCGAGCGCATGACGATGTCCTCGTCCTGGGCGGGCGAGAACAGCTCCTCCTGCAGGATGGACGCAGCAATCAGCGAGAGAGCCGCAAAAAGGAAGAACTTCCACCAGGACAGCTTGCTGACCCAGTTGGCGGTCAGGTCGAAGCCGCGGTGAAGCCAGCCAAGAATGGTCTTCGCGGTATCTTGCACTTTAGGCTGAGGGAACATGCAGCGCTTTCTTCTTAAACATGCAGCAAGTGTAGATAACCTTGCGCAAACCTGTCCATGGATTGCGACAGGATGCAGAAACAGGGGAATGGAAGGAAGCCCTTGCGGACTGCCGAATCGTTTGCTATAGTTCTGTCCCTCGCAACGCAGCGCACACAGCGCAGCAGAGTGAGGGAAGAAAAAGAGGGGTTGACGAGCTGCACGATGTACCGCATAATCTCGCTTCTCTGCTGCTGACAAACACA